>ENA-ORDP01000001-ORDP01000001.1-marine-sediment-metagenome-genome-assembly--contig:-NODE-1-length-140730-cov-8.375305_pt1 | contig 140730 bp, 116 predicted proteins | sample MGYA00248627_ERZ508539 | MGnify/ENA primary metagenome ERZ508539 (study PRJEB26208, sample SAMN05571518) | marine sediment metagenome | biome: deep sea; feature: Hydrothermal vent; material...
AGTTTTTAGTTCAAAAAAATCATGTTTATGATGCTTTTTATAAACTTCAAAATCCACGTTAACATTATCGGCAACGGCTCTTTCGTGAGTGTATTCTTGAACCAAATTTTTATTGAAAAATCCAATTGTCTGTTTTGAAGGAGTTGCCGTAAGTCCGATAATAAACGCATCAAAATATTCAAGAACTTGTCTCCACAAATTATAAATTGAACGATGACACTCGTCAGTTACAATAAAATCAAATGTTTCAATTGGTATTTGAGGGTTATACTTAACTTCCAAACTTTCTTTTTGATTTGGAACTGCATCAAACATTGAGCCTTCTTCCGATTCCGGTTCAAATTCCTTTTCTCCTTTAAGCATCGAAAATAATCTTTGAATTGTAGTAATTACAACTCTGTTAACCGGATCGATAGTGTTTGTAGTAAGATGCTGAACATTGTAAAGTTCAACAAACTTTCTCCCATCATCGGGAGCAGCATATTGCTGAAATTCCATTCTTGTTTGCCGTGCAAGATTGTTGCGGTCAACAAGAAACAAAATTCTTTTTGCGCCGGCAAATTTAATGAGACGATAAATAAAACTTACGGAAGTAAAAGTTTTACCGGAGCCGGTAGCCATTTGAATAAGTGCACGAGGTCTATCTTGCTTAAAGGATTCTTCGAGATTATTGATTGCTTCAAATTGAGGCTTCCAAAGTTTATCGAGATTTAATTTGGGAAAATTTTGTAATCGGCTGCGTAAAGTATCGGTTTTATTTGTCCACTCCAACAAAGTTTTGGGCTGATGAAAAGCAAATACCTTTCTTGAACGTGATTCCGGATCTCTTAAATCTCTGAATAAAGTTTCCGTTCCGGTGCTTTCATATAAAAATGGTAACGGTAACTGCACATTTGGAATTTCTTGTTTAAAGTTAGCAGCGTATTTGTATGTCTGCTCGGAAACTCCGCTTAGAGTAACGCCTTCCGGTTTTGCCTCAATTACGCCAACTGCTTTTCTGTCGACAAAGAGCATATAATCAGCAGGACCGGAATTAGTCGGATACTCCCTAACAGCAACACCAAGTGAAACACCGAGATTGAGTTGACTCACATCCTGGATTATCCATCCGGCTTTGATGAGAAGTTTATCGATATGTTCACGTGCAATTTGTTCGGGAGTCATAGTAATGAATAATTATTAACTGAATTTATGAAATAATTACAAGAAAATAATATATAATTTGTGTCGTTTCTCTAATCTGGGATATGTGAACGTACTCCAAAAGTAACACCAGTAAAATTATGCTCTGTCAAAGTACACCCGCGAATTAACTCAGTACAGGCAGTAGTTAACCTCTCTTTTATTCCAAATTTTTTATAATATAACCCGCTGCTTTCTTACCGCTTATTACTGCTCCTTCCAAAGTGGCAGGTAATCGGGTGTCTGTCCAATCCCCAGCTAAGAAGAAGTTTGTAATTTTTGTTTTTGTCCCGGGTCTTTTAGTCAGTGTTTCAGGTGTCGGAATAAATGTTGCCCTTTTTTCCTTTATAACTTTATAGTGCTTAACCGTTTCTTCCGATATACTTGCGTATTTTTTAATCTCTTCCAAACAAATTTTGTAAATTTCTTCTTTTTCTTTATCCACAAGATAATTTGCATCGCTTATTACTAATGTAATATGGTCACCATGATTAAATATCCAATGAACGGAAGAATCAATCAAACCGTAAAATTTTTCGTTTAAATAATTTTCTTTTAGCCAAATATGAATTGAAACAATGCAAGAGTTTTCAAGATTAATTTTTGCTAATTCATTATCAGTATAAAATTTTTTCAAAGCCGGTAAAGGAACAGCGGAAATTAGATAATCAAAATCTTCAATTTCCCTTTTGGATGTGATAATCTTTTTGACAGAGTTATTTTGAATCACTAACTCTAAAACATTTTCTGAAAAAGAGATACTTGTTTCATTCTTTAATAGGAATTCTTCTGCGGGTTTACAATAAGTTTCACTCAATCCTAATTTAGGTATTATCAAGGTTGACGCTTCATTGCCGTGCAAAAACATCTTTTTTAAAATAGATGCAAATAATTCAGCAGAAGCTTTTTTTGTACTTGAATTAAGTGCACCGACACATACTATTTCCCAAAATGATTTTCTTAGATTTTCGCTTTGATTTTCTCTAAAAAGCCATTCTTCAACTGTGAGACCTTTTAATTTATTTTTATTCGAGAAAGCAAGCTTAATAAAGAAAACAATTACTGATACTTTATCTTCAAATTTTAAGACATTATAATTAAGCAAACCCATCAACAGGTTTAACGGGTAAAATAATTTTGTTGCTTCTAATTTATAAAGTTTTGAATTACTATTTAAGAATGGAATTGAAAGTCTGTCTTGATATATTAGATTATCTTCAGCATTAATCAATCTAAATAATTTTAAAGTTTCTTCATAGCAACCCATTAAAATGTGCTGCCCGTTATCAATAATAGAACCGGTTGCCGTATCTTTAAAAGAATAAGCTCTTCCGCCTAATTTATTAGAGGATTCAATTAATTCTACATTTATTCCGGATTTAGAAAGGTAAACCGCCGAAGTAAGTCCGGCAATACCGCCCCCGATAACAACACATTTTTTCATGAGTAGACTAAGCTGTATTTAGCCCAAACTCCAAGTGATATTCCAAGCTTTTCAAAGAGAGAAACGGAAATATCTTTTTCATAAATATTGTATTCAGCATCAACAATTTTATTCAGCATCCTGCTGTAGATATGCTGCATTGCCCTTGCGGCAAACAATGCCGGTTTATCTTCGAGTTGAAGTGATTGATTTGCTTTATCAAAATATTCTTTTGCTCTATCAGTTTCATATTTCATTAATTCTTTAAAATTAGAATTATATGTTCCCCCCAAAAGAGCTTTTTCCGGATAATTGAATAAAGCTAAATCTTCTTGAGGTAAGTAAATTCTTCCTTCTTCAGCATCTTTTTTAATATCTCGTAGAATATTTGTAAGTTGAAACGCTATACCGAGGTTTACAGCATATTCCTTTGTCGATCTATGTTTGTATCCAAAAATTTCGATGCACATTAAACCAACTGTAGAGGCTACACGGTAGCAGTAGAGTGAGAGATCATCAAAAGTTAGATACCTGTTTTTTTGCAGATCCATTTCCATACCCCTGATAAGTTCAAAGAACGGGTCAAGGGGAATGTTAAAGTGGGCAATAGTATTACCGAGTTTATTCAGTAACGAATATTCCGAATGTCCCCGGAAAGCTTTCTCAAATTCAATTCTCCATTTACGGAGTTTTTCATATTTAATATCTATGGATGCATTGTTGTCATCAACAATATCATCTGTTTTACGGCAGAACGCATAAACCGTGTTCATTGCATCGCGTTTTTCCGGAGGCAATAATTTAAAAGCATAGTAAAAACTGCTTTTACTTTTCTTTGCTATTTGTTTAGCCGTGTTTATCATCTTATGAATATTGATTTACGTAACAAATTTAAGAAATCAATTTTTGATAAAGTAGGTCTGTTACCAAAAATATTGTAATCTGATATTTTAATTTTTTCTAAAATTTTTTCACCGCCGAGTATTGTCCATGCAATTTCATATTTTAGTCTACCTTTAAGGAAAGGGATCAACAACTTCCCTTCTTCAAACATTTTTTCAATTCTCTCTATATTAAACTTCAAAAGTTTCTTTAAGTTAGCATTATTTTCTTTTAATCCAAACATTTTTTCATCAACATTAAATTTTTTCATTTCATCCTGAGGTAGATAGATTCTCCCTTTAGTGTAATCAATCTCAATATCTTGGATAAAGTTAGTCAATTGCAATGCCGTACAAATGCTATCAGAATATTTAATGGCTTCATCATTTCTTATTTTATTTAATTCCAAAATTAGTCTGCCCACAGGGTTTGCGGAATATTTACAGTAAGATAAAACTTCATCAAAATTTTCATATCTTTTTTTTGTTACATCTTGTTTGAAAGCAATTAAAAGATTTTTTAAATTTTCAGGAGAAAGATTATTAATTTTTAACGTGTTACCGAGTGCGGCATCAATTTCATTTTGATATTTCCCTTCAGCAATTTCATCCACTCGTTTTTGTAATTCATTTAATTTTTTTATTCTCTCTTCTCCCGGTACTTCTCCCTCATCGGCTATATCATCTGCGGTACGGGCAAACCAGTAAATAATTGCAACATGTTTTCTTTGTCTTTTAGGAATTAAAAAAGAAACCACCGGAAAATTTTCATAGTGAGACTGAGCGAGGGCTAATGCTGATTTGTATGCTTTATCAATTGCAAACATATTATTCCCAGTGTTTAACAATTACAATAATGAAACTATGTTTTTTTGTACCCGGAACAGGATTCGAACCTGCACTGACTTACGTCAACTAGACCCTGAATCTAGCGTGTCTACCAATTTCACCATCCGGGCAATTTTGAATTTATTATTTCTAATTTTTTATTTAATATTTTTTAAGAACTCTTTTCCTATACCGGACTTAAGATATTTTTGTCATCTTGAATTTAGAGTCTACGTTAAAACTAATAAACTAACCCTTACCGAGGAGCATTCGGATCGGTACAATTTCACCATCCTGGCTTTTATCTACCAACCGGAACTGCCTTTATTTTTTTCTTTTTTAATTTTATTATCATCAGGATGCATATCACTTTTGCCCGGCATATCTTTTGCGATTATAATGTCGGTAACAGTTACCGGACATTTTGATGTTGCGATTTTAGGGTCGCCTAAATCCATTGTTGCTTTGCAAAATGTTGCTCTAACAACACCAGGTGCCAAGTGAAAATATTTAATTGGAATATTCAATTCTTTATAAACCTTACCCATAAACTTTGCCCAAATAGGCAAAGCAGCAATCGCACCCTGACCATAAGTATTTGTAAATTTAACCCTGTGGTCGTCAAATCCTACCCAAACACCTGCGACAAGATCGGGTGTAAAACCAACATACCAGGCATCTGCAAAATCTTGTGTCGTTCCGGTTTTACCTGCAGCCGGATAAGAGAAATATCTTCTAACTCCTCTTCCGGTACCGCTTGTAACAACCGACTGAAGCATGTTCGTCATAACAGAAGCTGTTTGTAACGAAATAGCTTCGGTGTAAACCGGTATAAATTTATCAATTAAAATTTTATTTCTATCTTCAATTTTTGTTACAGAAGTGGGAGAAACATGTACACCTTTATTAACTATTGTTCCGTATGCTGATGTCAACTCAAGCGGCGTTACTTCAGAAGTACCAAGTGCTATGGAAGGAACAGCCGCAAGTTTGGATCTAATCCCCATCTTGTGCGCAAATTTTACAACCTGGTTAGGCGGAGCAATATTGCTCGTGGTCATCCTTCCGGCAATTACATTTAAAGAGTGATCGAGCGCAAATCTTAATGTAGTATATCCTCCGTATTCATTTTCGGAAAAATTGGAAGGCGACCAACCGTGGTAATCAAATTTTTGATTAAGCAGTGTGAATGCAGGGTAATACCCGTTACTGATTGCAACCGTATAAATAAACGGTTTCATTGCGGAACCGGGTTGTCTTCTTATTTCAGAAACGTGATTTAACCCGCGACCAAACACCTGGTTTTCACCCCCAACCATTGCTTTTATTTGTCCATTAGAAGGATCGATAACAACAAAACCAACTTGAATTCTTGTTGCGTCTTTTTTTACATTTTCAATAAAATCTTTATCGTACTTTAAACTATTATATATCCTGGCTTTTTCTTCTTTAGTTTTGGCTTCTTTATATTCTTTTGAATTTCTAATATCTTCATCAATAATTGTGGCTAACAATTCTTTGTTTTTATCCCAATCCCATTTGCCGTCAAACATTTTTTGGAATTTTGATATATGTTCCGCAACAACTTCATTTGCAATTTTCTGCATTCTGGAATCTAAAGTAGTATAAATATTTAGACCGTCACGGTACAAATCATAATTATATTTTTTTGATAAAGCTGAAAGTTTTTTCCTAACATATTCCATAAAATACGGTGCTATGCTTTTGCTCCCCTTAGTTCTACGTTTGGCTAAAATTATAGGTTCTTTTTTTAATTTTCTGTAATTAGCTTCCGTCAATTCATGCATTACAACCATATTTCTCATAACAAGGTTACGCCGTAAAAGAGCATCCACAGGGTGCCTAATGGGGTTATAATTTGAAGACGATTTTAAAAGTGCAACAAACAATGCTGCTTCCGGCAAAGAAAGTTCGTTTACGCTTTTATTAAAATAAATTCTTGAAGCGGATTCAACACCGTAGGCTCCTCTTCCAAAGTAAGATACATTTAAGTACAGTTCTAAAATTTCATTTTTGGTATACGTCTTTTCTATTTGAATTGCCGTTAACCACTCTCTCATTTTTCTTACAATAGTTTGGGCAATATTTTCTTTTCGCGATTTTAGTTTATACAGATTTTTTGCAAGCTGTTGAGTAATTGTACTGGCACCTTCTCTTGAAAAAGTAAGAATGTTTTTAACCATTGCTTTACCAAACCGTTCAATATCAACCCCCCAATGACTATAAAATTTTCTATCTTCGGTAGAGATAAGTGCTTGAATTAGATAAGGAGGAAATTCAGAAAAATGTTTTTCGATCCTGTTTTCAATAAAATATTTACCAAGCTGTTCACCGTCAATAGTATAAACGGTACTTGCAAGCTGCGGTTTGGGATTTTCAAGTTGCTCTAACGACGGCAGACCGCTATAAACATAATACCCGAAAGCTGTAAAAATAATTATTAAAATAAATGCGATAAGTAATCTGCGTTTACCTTTATTTTTTTTTCCTTTTTTCTTTTTACTCATCTTTAATGTCAATTATTTCAAAACTATTTTTTTCATATTTAACGTAACAGGGTGCATCCAACCAGGAACCCAAATTTATATATCTTCCGTTTTTGTAAGAAAGATCTTTCCTAATATGTTCGTGTCCAAACAATACGTAGTCAAAACCATTATCAATTTTGTTTTTAGCTGTTTCAAATAAGCCGTTAACCTTTCCGTAATCTTTTTTAGCCGTATAGTCTCTGCTTGATTTACTGGTAAGCTTCGCCAAATAGACTCCTATATCCGGGTGAAGCCAGGAATAAAGCCATTGTATTTTTTTATTCCTTAAAATTGATTTTAATATTTTGTAACCCAAATCATTTTTCACCAATCCGTCACCGTGTCCGATAAAAAACTTTTTACCGTTTAATACAAACTCTACTGCTTCCTCATACAATTTTGTTCCAATTTCGTCGGTAAAAAAGTTACAATGCATAAAATCGTGATTGCCGATAAAATAATGGACAACCACTCCTTTATCGGTGAGGTCTTTTAAGGCTGTTAACGTACGGTAAAATCCTTTTTGATAAACATATTTATACTCAAACCAATAATCGTAAAGATCACCTACAATAAAAAGCTCATCCGAATTCTGTGCAACCTCATTTAAAAATTTGACTAAACGCTTTTCTTTCTTTTCTTCTATCTCTTTAGATTGAAGACCAAGATGCACATCAGAAATGAATAGATATTTTTTGTCCATTTGGGAAAAATTTTATCGATAATATTTAAAGATATGAATTATTTGATACTTCTGAAAAATAATAAAATTAAAGTTATTCTAAGCACAGGAAACTATAATCTATTATTGCTAACCGTTATTTTTAAAAACAGATAGAAGCCAGTTGTTCGGATCAAGTTCTATATTAATTGGTCTTGCTTTTAATTTGATTCTTTTTTCAACATTAATATTATTTATTCTAATAGTTTTTATTTCGTTTGAGCTATCCTTATAATTAATCTTTATATCAAGAGGGAAATTATATGATTTATAACCTTTCTGAATTTGCTCCAATTGAAAATCCAAATAGATATCATCTCCGTCTTCATCAACATCCCAATTGTATTCCGCTTCAATTCTTCCCGTACCTTCATAAACCCATTGTTTGAAAAAATAGGTTAAATTTTTCCCGGATATTTTTTCACTTAAAACTTTAAAATCATTAGTGGACACATTTTTGTATTTATATTTCTCAAAATATTTTCTTAAAATAGAATAGAATGTTGAATCACCTACTTCCCTCCTTAACATATGCAAAACCCACGCCCCTTTGTTATAGACAGTTCTACTAAAATAATTATGCGGATTGTATAACTTGCCTGAAAATCTATTTTGAGCTTTGCTTAACATAGTGGATCTAAGTGCAGCGGGACCTGCTTTATACTCATCGTAAAGAGCTTCGTTGTAAGTGGCAAATCCTTCGTTTAGCCAGATATCTTTCCAATCTTTAATACTAACTGCATCGCCCCACCACTGATGTGAAAGTTCGTGAATATATACATCATTAAAAAAATTGTCCCCTCCTACAAGTGACGAACCAATTCCCGTTATGGTTTGATGTTCAATTGCACCGAGCTGCCATAAAAATTCTGCAACACCATATTTTTCTTTTATAAAAGGATATTCACCAAAAGTCTTGCTCATAAACTTCAACATATCAAGATTGATTGAGAAGTCCACCTTCGCTTTTTTATAATTATAGGGAAACGCATAATACTTTATTTTCATTGTGTCGGCTTTATTCTGCGATATATACGTTTGATCAAACTCCTTATAATTAGACGAATACAAACTAATTAGATAAGTAGCAATTGGATAATAAGTTTTCCAGTGATATGTTCGTTTATTATTTACTGTTTTTACATCAATTAATTTTCCGTTTGATACAGATACCTGTGAAGAATCGTTAGTGATTTTTATATCAAGCAGAGCTTTATCGGATGGAATATCATTACAAGGGAACCAGGTGGAGGCATAATTAGGCTCGTTTAAACTGTATACTACCGATTGCCCGTTTATACTTGCAAACACAAAGGAGGAAAATCCTCTTCTTACAGGTTTACCCGAATAAACAACTCTTATCGTAAAAGTGTCGACTAAAGTAGGAGGTTTTAAGATTGAAAATCTTGTTCCTTTATTTTCATAAGTTGTTTTTTCTCCGTTTAAGTAAACATCTGAAATATTAAAATTATCGTAAAAATTAAGGTCGATTCTTTTTAGATCTTTGTTCTTAATCACACCTTTAATTTTAACATCTGCATTAATTGTTCTTAGTTTTGTGTTTAATTGTATATTAATATCGTAATGCAGAACATCAATATATTTTTGATTCTGAGTAATATAGTCGTCGGGGTAAATTCTTGGAGTAAAAATAATTACCCAAAAAGTCAAAAATAAAGCTACAGAATTAAAAGTGTGTGATTTCAATATTAAAAAAAAATGAATTTAGTTGAAATAATTTTAATGTAAAAAAGAATTATGTATTTTATAATATAATAAAATTTATTATTTAGAAGATAAATTAAGTAATAACTTTAATTATTTACGTGTATAAAAAGGAGAAAAAATGACATCACCGGGTTCATCATTTTTGCGTGACACAGTGACAATGATTCTTGCAGGGGGACAGGGACAAAGACTTTCTCCGCTTACAAAATACAGAAGTAAACCTGCAGTTCCATTCGGTGGAAAGTATAGAATTATAGACTTTGCACTATCAAACTGCCTTAATTCCGGTTTAAGAAGAATTTATGTTTTAACACAATACAAATCGGATTCACTCACTCAACATCTCTATGAAGCCTGGAGTATTTTTAATCCCGAACTTCATGAATTTATTTATTCGGTTCCTCCCCAAAGAAAACTGAATAATGATTGGTACTTGGGTACGGCAAATGCAATCTATCAAAACAAGAACCTATTCGCATCGAACAGAAAAGTTAAATGGGTGCTTATTTTGGGTGGTGATCACATTTACAAAATGGATTATTTAAAATTGCTGCAATATCATTCAAACCAAAATGCTGATGTTTCAATTTCGTGCGTTGAAGTACCTCAAAGTGAAGCAAGCCGCTTCGGTATTGTAGGAACAAATAATAAATACGAGGTAGAATCATTTATTGAAAAACCTGATAACCCGCCGGAAATCCCGGGTTCACCGGGTAATTCTTTTGTTAATATGGGGATTTATGTATTTAACGCAGAGTTGCTAAGCAATGTATTTGAGGAAATGGAAAGCAAGAAAATAAAGACAGAAGATTTTGGTAAAGACATAATTCCCTATTTGGTAGATTCTAAAAGAAAAGTACTTGCATATAAATTTAGAGATGAAAACAAAAAGGAAAATCCATTTTGGCGTGATATAGGAACAATTGAAAGTTATCATGATGCAAGTATGGACCTTATCCGTGTTTCCCCGGAATTTAATTTATACGATATCGACTGGCCAATAAGAACATATCAATACCAATATCCTCCCGGAAAAACTGTTTGGTATGAGGGTAAGCGTGTCGGTGAAACTCTCAACTCATTAATTTGTGACGGAACAATTATATCGGGTGGACACGTTGAAAGATCCCTGATTGGACCAAATGTAAAAGTCAACAGTTACAGCCAAATACGTGATTCTATTATTATGAACAATTGCAAAATAGGAAGACACGCAAAAATAAAGAATGCAATAATTGATAAGAATGTAATTGTACCTGAAAATTATGAAATAGGATATGATTTAGAATTAGATAAAAAGAAATTTAAGGTTACTGAACGCGGCATTGTTGTGATCGCGAAAAATCAAGTGTTGGAATAAATGAGCCTGCTCTAAAAAGAAAAATTTGACCTTTTTAGATTCGGCTCATAGATATTTTTTTTATTAAACATTTAGCAACAATTTTACTTATTGAACTTGACGGCGATTTTATTAGTGATGTAAGCGATAAAATATTTTTCCTTTCTAACGGAATAATTAATGAGTTTAGGAATTATGGAGAATGAAAGGAAAATCCTGTAGTTAAGGAAACATATTTATAAGTTCGGAATTTTGTATTTCAACTTGAAGTTGATTATTTTATTTTTAAACTAGTAAAAAAATGATTGCAAGAGTATATATAGATACTTCGGTAATTGGCGGTTGCTTCGATGATGAATTCCGTGAGTGGTCTAATTTGCTGATGGATGAAATTAGTAAAGGAAAGAAAATAGCAGTTGTTTCCGATATTACATATAGAGAAATTGAATTAGCTCCCGAATTTGTTCAACAAAAACTATTTAATTTACCTGGAGATTTTGTTGAAAATATAACTACTGATGACGAAACGGAATTTCTTGCTGGACAATATGTAAAGTTAAAAGCAGTTACTCGGAAATATTATGAAGATGCTTTACATATAGCAAATGCAACTATTAAAAAAGTTGATGTTGTTGCAAGTTGGAATTTTAGACATCTTGTTAATCTGGATAGAATTAGAAAATATAATGCGGTGAATCTTAAAGAAGGATATTCACTTGTTGAAATTAGAACTCCGAGAGAAATTATAGGATAACAAATTATGAAAAAAACGGAAAAGAAATTAGATGCAGTAAAAATGATGCGTGAAATTAGAAACAAATTACACGAAGACTACGAAAAAAATCCAGGTAAAAGAAAAAAAGATTTAAAAAACGTACACAAAAAATACATGAAAAGAAAAACTGAATTGGTGTGAATTTTTGAAATATTATAAGTGGCTTAAAAAGTTGCTGAGTTACAACATATTTTAGAATACTTTATTTCTTTTTCATTGAAAAAATCTTTCCGTTATAACTCCACTTAAATCCTTAATATTAATATACTTTGAAATAGTGAAAAATTAGTACAACTGTTATAGATTGCCATTTCACTTATAAAATAATAATATAATAAATTTTAAACAGCGAATCCCCAACGAGGTAAACAGGAAATTCGCTCTATAAAATTATTTTTAAAAGTTCGCAGGTTTACAACAATATTCATAAATTTCTGAATATGAACGATACTATAAAAACAAGACTCAAAAATTTACCTTCAAACGCAGGTGTTTACCAATTTATTGACGATAAAGGTAAGGTTATATATATAGGTAAAGCAAAGAATCTAAAGAATAGAGTTAAAAGTTATTTCCACAAAAATGTTAACTCCGCCAAAACTCTTGCCATGGTAAATAAGGTAAATGATTTTGAACTGATTGTAACCGACAACGAAATTGAAGCCCTTGTACTTGAAAATAATCTCATTAAACAATATAAACCCAGGTACAATATTAACCTAAAAGATGATAAATCATTTCCATTTATAAAAGTTACAGACGAACCGTTCCCAAGAATTTATTCAACGAGAAGAGTTGAAAGAGACGGATCGAGATATTTCGGACCTTACACAAGCGTAAAATATATGAAGGCATCTTTACGAATGATCAACCAAACTTTCAAAATTAGAAGCTGTAAGTTGAACATTACAGAAGAAAGTGTGAAAAAGAAAAAATTCAAAATATGCCTGGACTATCACATAAAAAAATGTAACGGACCTTGTGAAGGACTTGAAACACAAGCAGAATACAATGAAATGGTTGAAGAAGTTGTAAAAGTATTAAAAGGCAGAACGGAAAATCTTGTTGAAACCTTAACAAAAAAAATGGAATATGCAGTCGAAAATCTTGAGTTTGAAATTGCCGCTGAGGTAAGGGATAAAATTAAAAACTTAAATAGAATATTAGAGAAACAAAAAGTTGTATCGAATGATTATACAGACAGGGATGTTTTTGGCGTTTCTTATGAGGGTAATATTGCAGCGTGTTCAATTTTCATAATCAGAAGCGGAAAATTGATTTCTAAAAAACAATTAAATCTTAGTATTAAAAATAAAGCGGAATTTTCTGAAGTTTATTCATCTGCAATTAAATTTTTTTACAGTGAATTTGTTGAAGTCCCCCCGGAAATTATTTTGGAGACAGAACCGGCAGATTCGGAACTTCTTTCAAAATGGTTAAATGAAAGGTGTGAAAGAAAATTTAAATTCATCGTCCCCAAAAGGGCAAGCGAGTCACTTTCACTTGTTAAAATGTGCAGACAAAATGCCATACTTCAATTAAAAGAAATTCAATTACAAAAAATGAAAAAGCAGGGTAATCTCCCCTACCCATTATCAGCATTAAAAAGAGATTTAACTTTAAGTGCTCTTCCGCGTAAAATTGAATGTTTTGATATATCCAATACTCAAGGTTCCGATTCTGTTGCGAGTATGGTTGTTTTTGTAGATGGTAAACCGAAGAAAAGTTTGTACAGAAAATTTATTATAAATAGTGTAGACGGTCCGGATGATTTTTTAAGTATGAGAGAAGTAATAAAAAGAAGGTATTCAAAATTAAAAGATGACGGAGAACTTTTGCCTGAGTTAATTATGGTTGACGGCGGAAAGGGACAACTTTCCAGTGCCGTTAGTGTATTAAAAGAATTGGGATTTAAGAACTACAACATTATCGGACTTGCAAAACGATTGGAAGAAGTTTTTGTCCCGGGTTTTTCCGATCCTATGTCAATTCCAAAAACTTCATCGGGATTAAAACTTTTACAGCAGGTTAGAAACGAAGCACACAGATTTGCAATTACATTTCACAGGCAACGCAGAAGTAAAAGGATCATTAATTCTGAATTAACAAGTATTAAAGGTGTTGGTGAAGCAACAGCAAAACAATTATTAAAGTCTTTCGGCAGTTTAAAAAAAATTAAAAGTTCCGACTTTAATTCTATCGCTGAAGTTGTGGGGAAAAGTAAAGCAAATATTTTAATCAGATATTTTAACGAGAACAGTTAACTTTTAATTTTTCACTTTACTAAATTTATCAAAGGGATGACATCTTTATTTTTTAATTAAATTCAAAAAAATTCCAATAATTACTTTTATCTATTTTGTGAACTTTGGCATCATAATTTTCACAAAATCCTTTAGGAATTTTAAATTTTTGTTTTTCTGAATATTTCATTTCATAGCCGGTTATTTTTCCCGAGACTTCTTCAATATAATCTATTTCTTTTTGGTCATAAGTACGCCAAAAATAACAATTTACTTTTCTATTGTTATATGAATTTGCCTTAATCCTTTCAGAAATACAAAAATTTTCCCATAAAGCTCCAACATCGGTCCTTAATGAAATAGGGTTAAAATTGTTTATAAGTGCATTCCTTATTCCATTGTCATAAAAATAAACCTTAAATGCCTTTGTTAATTCTTTACGAATATTCCGAGAAAAAGAGTTTAACTTGAAGATTACAAACCCCTGTTCCAACAAATCAATATATTTTTGAATTGTTAAACTGCTTACACCAAACTTTGTGGCTAACTCGTTATAAGTTACTTCGTTACCAAGTTGCAAAGCCAAAGAGATTAACAAATTTTTTAATAAACTTGATTTTTTAATTCCTTCAAATTTTAATAAATCCCTAAACAAATAACTTGATGCTATCTCTCCCAATTTTTTTTCTGCTGTTTCTTCGGTAGAGGTAAATACTTCAGGGTATGAACCATAACGGAGTAGTCTTTCTAATTGTGCGTCAACGGTTAACCAATCACTATTTTCTTTAATTTCTAATACTGAAAGAGGAAAAAGAGTGTGAGTAAAAATGCGCCCCGTCATCGGTTCGGATGCTTTATTTGCAAGGTCAAAACTTGATGAACCGGTTGCAATTATTTGTATATCTTTAAGTGTATCGGTAATTACCTTTAAGATTCTACCTGTATTTGATAGGTTCTGAGCTTCATCTAAAACAATAAGTTTATAATCACCCAAAAATGCTTTTAGTTTTTCAGGTTCGGCTATATTCAAGTTTTGCTCAACAGAAAATATTTCGCAGTTAAGATAACGTCCGTCTTTTCCGAAATCATTTAAAATATTTTTTGCCAATGTTGTTTTACCAACCTGTCTTGCTCCATATAAAATTATTGTCTTACTCTTAAAAAGAGTTTCTTTTATGTTATTTTTAAGTAATCTTTTAATCATAATTAAATATTTACCATTAAATTTTATATTATAATAATAAATTTAACTATTTTACTATTATAAACAAGTAAAATATAATTGAAAATTATTCTAAAATATGAAGAGTTTTAAAAAAATATTGGTGGTCTGAGAAAGATCAAAAGTTCCGACTTTAATTCTATCGCTGAAGTTGTGGGGAAAAGTAAAGCAAATATTTTAATCAGATATTTTAACGAGAACAGTTAACTTTTAATTTTTCACTTTACTAAATTTATAATCAACTTTCTTACCGAAAATATATAATATTGCTATTAGAATTACTGCAATTATTATTATTGAAAAATACGGGGAGAAGCCGTAAGCCGTGGGTATATCACCCAATAACATAGTGAAAAATGCAACTGAGATCGCATAAGGAAGCTGCGTCCTAACGTGGTCTACATGGTCGCAGCCCGACGCCATTGAGCTTAGAATTGTAGTATCGGAAATAGGCGAGCAGTGATCTCCGAATACCGAGCCGGCTAATACCGAACTGATCACCCCGATTAATATTAGTTGAGTATCGGCTGCAATAAAATTATTATACGCAGAAATTGTTACTGAAAGCGGAATTACAATAGGCATTAATATTGCCATAGTACCCCAACTTGTTCCCGTTGAAAAACTTATTGCTGCACTAACAAGAAATACAAGAACGGGTAGAAAATGAGGATTTAATGAATCACCCAAAATACTTACAATATAATCGGCTATTTTCATCTCATTTGTTATTGCCCCTATTGACCAAGCAAGCGTTAGAATTATTAAAGCTAAAAACATTGACCGCAAACCCATAAACCAAGCATCAACAGTTTCTTTAAGCGTCATAATTTTTTGAGACATAATCATAATACCCGCAATAATACAAGCTGAAAAACTTGCCCACAAAAGCGCTACGTAAGAATCGGAACTACCAATGATATCTCTCATTCCATAATTTGTAATTCCTTTGGCAGCTAATGCATTTATGCCCGTAATATAAAGTCCTATAATAGTCCCGAAGACAAGTACAAGAATTGGTATAACACCGTTGTACCATTTAGCTTTATCTTCATTTCCAAAAAGTGATGTTGACCCGGTTAAATCTTGTCCTATTAAAACATCTTTTCCCGTTACCCGCCCTTCATCAACAGCTCTTTTTTCGGCTTTTAACATCGGACCGAAATCACGTTTTAAATATGCAACAAGAAATACAAATATTAACATTAATATTGGATAAAAACGATATGGAATTGTTTGAAGAAAAACATCGTAAGCATTTTCTGTAGAACCGATCATCTTTAACCCGTCGTGAATAAGACCTACTTCGTAGCCGATCCATGAACTGACAATAAAAAGACTGGCAACAGGTGCCGCCGTGGCATCAACAATAAAAGACAGTTTCTCTCTAGAAACAAGCAGCTTGTCCGTAATTGGTCTCATTAAATTACCGACAATTAAAGTGTTTGCATAATCATCAAAAAATATTGCAATACCCATTAACCAAGTTGAAAGTAAACCGGATCTTCTCGATTTAGCAAATTTCGTAATTAGATCAGCAAGACCTTTTGTTCCCCCGCTTTTAGATATTAAACCGACAACCCCGCCGAACAACGATGTAAAGACAATAATTTGGATATGGGAAGTATTAGTTAAAGCATTTATAATGTATGTATCAATTACCCTTAAGAGACCTATTATAGGATTATAACCATTGATGAAAATTGCTCCACTCCAAATACCGATTAACAACGCAATGATCACTTGCCTGAAAATTAAAGCCAACAAAATAGCTAAAAGAGGAGGTACAAGACTCAACCATCCCGGGATAACTCTAATGTTTGTTGATATATTTTTTAAAACAGGTACAGATAAAATTAGAGCACCCGTCAGGTTTGAAGAAATTAATGTATCTACTTTACTGTTATTTACATTTAAAAGATATTTTTGTTCTTTCTCTTGATCGGTTAAAACAATAGTAATGATTTTAATTGAATCAGGAATACTATTTATCTTTACAGAAAATTTAACACCTTCTAAACCAAAAGAAGGAGCTGAAATATTCTGTGCTTTTAGATTCGATAAACCTATTAAAATCAGAAAAAGTGTGAGTGTGATTTTTTTCAAACTATACTAAGAAGTAATACGAACATTTTTTTATTGAATAATAAAATTTGGACTCATTATAAAATACATAGTATTAATATAAAATCAATTGAAAATATATCAAAATTAATTATTATATTTTGTTAAATTTACCAAAAGTTATGAATAAATTTTTACTATCTACATTTTTACTCTTCTCTTTGCTTGTAACAGGTTGTTCCAAAAAGCCTGAAAACAAAAATTTGCCTCTTTCAAAAAAAATATTAGAGAATACAATTTTAAGAGCTATCAACGGAGTTAATGCAGCCAACGATTCTTTATCTAATTTAATTGATTATTCTCTACCGCTTAATCCAGACTATAATCAACTTTCTATTGACAGTACTTTTTTTTATAAAAACAGGATATTATTTACCGTACTTATAACTTATAATAACCCTTTATACAACCGGTTTGCTGTCTACAATTCCAACTTAGAAGCAGAACTAATCGATAAATCACTAAACGGACAAATGTATAAAGAGAAACTTCACATAAACAGAAATCATTTTTTAAAATTAACTGAAGATTTTTTAAGTAAAGATATTTTTAATCTGACAAGAATATCTCTCTATAAAGTTGACAGTAATTCAGTTAATTTAGTTTTCCGTACTTTTTCAAAGTTAAAAGAAAAGGGAAGAATTTATACTCAAGACATTACAGAAATTACTAACAGCAGAATTAAAACAAAATTAAATAGTACGGTAAGATCTACTCTAAGAAATAAATCCGATGTATTTATCTTCTCTTCTTTAACAAAAAAATATGAACCTTCAAATAATCTTTTCTACAATTTTATCTTTAACAGAATAAATAAATCAAGAGTGAAACTTAAACTGCCTATAATAATCGATAAACAATCTGCACTTGCAACTGTAGGACTAACGCCGGGACAAATTTCAAAAGGCAAGAATCTTGAAACAAAATCTCCAATTGGTTTTTCTATAAGTTTAAGTAAAAGGTGGAAACGATTTGATGATTTTATGATTCGCACACATCTGATTAAAGGAAAAAAAGGAACGAGGTTTTTTAATAGTGTCCTTGGTACAACAATTTCCATTATTAGAATTGATAATAATGAAAACATTAATGATTACACAAAATATCCTTTTGTAAATGAACCTAATAATCCGTTAGCTAACGGACTAAAAAGAAGATCTACTGCAAGAATGATTTACGGAAAAAGTTTTTATCAATTATTTGAATACGTGGGCCCAGAGCAAAATTTTCTACTGATTATTAATGGATCGAAGTATACTTATAATAAGTATGAAAAATTATATAACGATATTCTTAACTCATTTAAGATTAACTAATAATTTATAAGTTGTTATTGTTCTTAGAAAAACCCGATGTTTTTCATAATTCCAATGATGTGGCTTATATTTGTATTGACATTAAAGATAAAAATTAGCAAATAAAAATATTCTTTAAATAATTTTGAGGTGATTATGTTCCACCAACATAAAAAATCAAAAATTCTTCCGGTTCTTATTACAATTTTATTTTTTGTTTTTGTTTATGCTCCCGTTAATACTATGGCACAAAGTCTATATAAGTCTAAAGAGGGAGGCCCTCCCGGGGGAGGTGGAAGTACAACAACCACCATTCGAAAAAATCAGGATAAGACTTCAACAATTTGGGTACTTATGGGAGTAGCAACCGGGTTAGTCCTGATTTATAAATTCTTCATTCAAAAAAAAGATGATAAGAAAGCAGTAAAAGATACAACTTCTACTTCTTCAAATGTATTGGGAATAATTAACAATTATCCTTCTATTGTTAAAAAGATAAAAAATGAAAATAACCAATTACCTTTTAAACTTTATTTAGGTATTAGAAGGGATGACCCTATATTTAATAATAAGACTTATGTCCTTGGAGTGTCTTTTAATCTATAAAGTTTATTGATCCTAAATATAAAAAAACCGGGCGATCAGTTACACAAATATCATGCTTACCGCTGCTTCCTCTCGGACCTGACGGAGTTGGGCAATCACCTGTTAACCGATACCCGGTGATTTTTATTATTAGTGAAGTCAAAAATTAGCAAAAATAAATTTTAATTCAAAAAATTCGGTTATAAAGATATCCTATTTTATTTCTTTTTTTTACCAATTACGTTAAGTGTATTCCTTTCCCAAAAGACACCGTCTATGTAACCTTGTATAGATTTATCATCGTTTGCTAACTCCAGACGCTTTTGTGTTAGACAGCAAAAATCATTATCTACTTCTATCCCCGAATATTTTCTTCCCAATTTTTTTGCAACTACTGCTGTTGTACCGGAGCCTAAAAACGGATCAAAAACAAAGTCACCTTTATTCGTACTCGCTAATATTATTTTCGCCAACAATTTCTCAGGTTTTTGGGTCGGGTGATTGGTATTCTCCGGCATTGACCAAAATGGTATTGTTATGTCTGTCCATAAATTTGAAGGGTGGGTTGTTCTAAAAGCACTTTCCCCTTTCAACTCCCAATCTTTCGGCAATCCCTTATCATCTTTATAAGGTGCGAGAACTTTACGTCTTATTTTTACATCATCAACATTAAAAGTATAGTCGGAACTTTTTGTGCAGAACCAAATATCTTCGGAACAATTTTTCCAATTAGTTTTTGCTCCTCTTCCCTTTTCTCTTTCCCAGGTAATTCTGTTTTTTATTATAAAATATTTTTTTGCAATATTGTAAATGGCAGGCGACGATTTCCAATCACCGCAAATATATACCGAAGCTGTTTCTTTTAATTTTGTCACTAATTTACTCAACCACGAATCAAGCCATAATTCGTATTCATTTATTTCAATTTCTTTAAAGAAATTTGAGTTAAATTTTTTAGTGAGGTTATACGGCGGATCGATAAACAGTAAATCAATAAAATTATCCGGTAAATATTTTAAGACATCAAATATATCTTGGTTTATAATTTTATTTTTTATTTGATTAACTGTTGTTTTACTTTTTACAGTAAATAATTTTTTTGTTAATTCACTTTTTTCATTTTCTGTGATAATTAGAGTTCTGTTATTAGGTGCTTTTTTCATCTGTTTATAATTTAAGTTTTTTTAAAATTGTTTCAAATTTCAAGTTACCTAAATTAGTTAAAAATTATTTTTTATTATCGTTTACTAATACATCAATACCTTGAGGGATTGTTGTGCCGGCAAACCCCGAAGGTTACCTTAAATAGAATAATTATACTTGAAACTATTAACATTCTTAAAAACAAAACCTTCGGGGTTGCTTGATTGTGTGTGGGTAACCTTCAAGGTTTTAGGAAGCAACCTTGAAGGTTTCCCACAACGGCGGACAAGTTAAAATATATAAGTTTTTTTACAATCATTCCATTGTGTCTCTGCTTGTAATGACTTTTACTATGTTTTGGTTTTGATTTATAATGTAAATTTGGGTGTCCGTTAGCTAACGAATTATTTGTAGTGTTTTACAATAGAGTTACATTTTTACAATTAGTTTTTAATCTTAACTTCAATGGCACCAACAGTTTTTCGAGTTCTGAGTAAACTTTAATTAACCGGTATATTTTTCTTTTATTATTTCAAGTTCTTTTATCACTAACTCTATTTTTCTTGTTAAATCGGACACAAGCATTTCGGTAAATTCATCAAATTCATTTGCTCTTGCTTTCCTTTCCAATTCATGGCTTATTTCAGATATGCTATCAATACCAAGAGTAACGCTGCTTCCCTTAAGCTTATGCGCATTAAATTGAAGCATCTTTGAATCTTTATTAATTTGAGCGTGTTTTATTTGTTTTATGGTAATAGGCAAATCTTCAATATAAATCTGGATGAGTTCTCGATAGAATTTTAAATCTTCCGGAGTTTGGATATCATTAAGGAAAGATATTTTATCTTCATCTATTATTTTTGTTTGTGTTGCTTTAGTCTTTAACTTCTGAACTAAATCCAATTTTTGATTTTGTATCTTTGTTCCCCATTTTTTAATTATCTTTTGAAGTTCATCAATACGAATCGGTTTACTTATATAATCATCCATTCCTGCTTTCAAGCAGGTTTCCCTGTCGCCCTGCATAGCGTTTGCCGTCATTGCTATAATTCTGGGACGAGTATCATCATTCTGTTCATCTAAAATTAATTTTGTAGCTTCGTATCCATCCATTTCGGGCATAAGTACATCCATAAAAACTATATCATATTTGATGTTTCTTACAGATTGAACGGCTTCCTGTCCGTTTGCAACAACGTCAACACGATAACCCATTTTTTCAAACGTTCTAACGGCAACTTTTTGATTTACCATGTTATCTTCAGCCAATAATATTCTTAACGGATAATTTTCAGCGAGCGTTTTATCAATTTCCTTAGACAAATATTTAACCCTTAATTCTTTCTTTTCACCCTTTAGAGCTTTTAATAGTATCTGTTGAAGATGAGCCTGTTTTATAGGTTTAGTTAAAAAAAGTACATTTAGGTTTAAATTCAATTTTTGTAATTGGTCTCTTTGATTTATTGATGAAAGAATAATTATGGGTATCTCATTTAAATTTTTATTTTTTCTTATCTCTGTTGCCAACTCAATTCCGTCAATTTCAGGCATTTGATAATCCAATATCGCTAAGTCAAAATATTTGTCTTCTCCAATCAAATCAATTGCTTCTTTAGGCGAAGACAATATAGTGGGCTTCATTCCCCATGACTCAGTTTGAACTTTCAGTATTTTTCTATTGGTCTGATTATCATCAACAATTAATACTTTTTTATTCTTTAGTTCCGGGGGTTGTGCTTTTAAATAAACTTTTTGTTTTGAAGGTTCTGCTTTTGCTTTAATTGTAAAATAAAAAGTAGTTCCCTTACCAACTTCACTTTCAACCCAAACCTCGCCTCCCATCATGTGAGCTAATCTTTGACTGATTGCAAGCCCCAGTCCGGTTCCGCCATGCGTACGTGTTGTTGATGCATCAACCTGGCTGAATGATTTAAAAAGCCTGTCCATTTTATCTTCCGGAATTCCTATTCCCGTATCTTCAATGGAAAATATCAATTCGTAAATATCGTCCGATTTTGTTTCTGCTGATACAGAGACAAACACGTCTCCTTTTTCGGTAAATTTTATAGCGTTGTTGACAAGGTTTATAATTATTTGTTTTAAACGGGTAACGTCCCCGTTAATAGTTACAGGTGTGTTATTTTCAATTAGATAACCCAAATCAAGAGATTTCTCTGCAGCTTTGGGACCAAGTAATTCTAAAGAATCTTCAATGCAGTCACGTAAATCAAAAGGCTGATTTTCCAAATCCAATTTTTCCGATTCGATTTTGGAGAAATCCAGAATATCGTTAATTATAACCAATAACTGATCGCCGCTTATTCTTATTGTTTCTACATATTCTCTCTGTTCTTCGTCAAGGTCTGTATCAAGCAAAAGACCGGTCATTCCAATAACGCCGTTCATTGGAGTTCTTATTTCGTGACTCATTAATGCGAGGAATTCACTTTTAGCTATTACTGCTGCTTCTGCTTTCTTTGCCGCAATATCTAATTCCTTATTCTTTTGTTTTATTTCCCGGCTTATTCGATCACGTTTAATTACTGCTGCTATTGTTGTAGCCATTGTATGTAATAGATATTCATCACTATCCGTCCAAGACCTATCTTCATTTAATTCATCAAAACCGATGAAGCCCCAATATTCGTTATCTATCAAAATTGGAACTAAAATTAGTGATTTTATTTTTTTATCTACAAATATCTCCCGTTCTTCTTTCGGTAAATCACTAATTATGAAATTTAATGACCTACCGGCTTTAAAACTTTCATAGAAATTTAAAGACGCAAACCTGGAATACGAAAGTCTTTGTAATGCTTTTTCATTAATTTGTGCTTCAGCAGTTTCCGAAGTCCATTCATAAATAAGTTGGGCATAGTATTCTTCGGTCTCTTCTACAACATGATGCTTAAAAATGTATACTCTCTCTACTTCTGCTGAAATTCCTAAAATTCTTATTGCTGAATTTAAGCCGTAACTTATGTCTTTACTTGAGATCAGACTTTTTGTTGCTTCGGCTATTCCTTGTAATAAATTATCTTTTTTCTGTAATAATAATTCATCAGCCTTTTTTGCAGTTAAATCTCTAAAAACACTTAGTAGTAATTTCTCACCTTCGGGATTATAAAATATTGTGCTGATAGCTTCAAAATAAACTGTCTTACCGTTCCAAAATTTTGCGGATAATTCGAGATGGGGTTCAATTTTATTTTTTAAGATGGTTTCTTTATAAAATTTAAGTGATTGAACCGCTTCTTCATCCGTATGTATCACTGTAAAAAGATTCCCGATTAATTCTTCCTTTGTTTTCCCCACCCATTCGGCATAAGCCTTATTGCAATAAATGACTATGCCTTTTTCATCTGTCACCCTCATTCCGTCTAAAGATTTTTCCCATACAATTTCAAAAATATTTTCCGAATGCTTTAATTTTTGCTCTGTTGCTAATCTTTCATCTGTTATATGAATACGACCCCTTCCCCTCTTTTCACCTCCGACTTCAATAATTTCAGCATTTATTTCAACAGGAACTTCCGTTCCGTTTTTGTGAATTAAAATAAGAGGGAAATTTGATAATTTGTTTTTTGAAAAGACTTCTGCAAGACCTTGCAAAGCATTTTTGATTTCTTTCTTCGGAACAAATTTTATAAATGATTTACCTATAACCTCATCTACATCATATCCCAAAGCGTTTTTTACGGAAGGCGTGATAAACATCAACTTGCCCATAGCTGATATTTTAAAAATTACATCTAAAGATGTTTCGGAAAAAACAATATAATTTGAATATACCTCCTCAATTTGGGATAAAATCTTAGAACTTTGATCTAAAATTAATTTCCTTTCGGGAGTTAGCTCTATCTGTTCAGCAAATATATTTATATTATTTTGAAGGAAGGATATAGCATTTTTTATATCGTCAAGTTGAGTAAAATCTGTTTTTTTCATTATTTAAAGTTTATAAAAAAAATACTAAGGAAAATATAAATCGATTCTTAATTCTAACTTAATATAATTAATAAAAATAAAATAATTTTCTTTTAAAAATATTTTTACAATAAAACCCGAAGTGCTTCTCTTTTTCTTGCTAAGATGTAGCCAATTATCTACATTTTGAAAGCATTTATTTTACAATCATTACGGAAAATTTATGAGACCAATAATAGTGACAATGCCCGGAGACGGCATAGGAAAAACTGTTTTACCCGAAGCTATAAAAGTATTAAAGGCAGCCGGTTTTGAAGCCGATTACGTGCACGCGGATATCGGCTGGGAATTTTGGCAAAATCAGGGTAACCCGCTTCCCCAAAAAACGATTGAGCTGCTGACCGAACATAAAATAGGCTTGTTCGGCGCAATTACAAGCAAACCCAAAGATAAAGCAGCCGAAGAATTGGACCCGGCACTAAAAGATAAAGGATATGTTTATTTTAGTCCGATAGTGGGTTTAAGACAACATTTCGATTTAGATATCTGTATCCGACCATGCAAATCTTTTAAAGGCAACCCGCTTAATTTTATCAGGCGAAAAGGTGAAGGATTTGAAGAACCTCCGGTTGACTCAGTTATTTTTCGTCAGAATACAGAAGGATTATATTCGGGTGTTGAGTGGACAAATCCTCCCAAAAACGTGAGAGATGCTTTTGAGACTCATCCAAAAATGAAAAAGTTTAAAGACGTACCAGGAGAAGACCTCGCAATATCATCGAGAATTATGACAAGAAATGCCTGTAGAAGAATTCTGCAATCGGCTTTTGAGTACGCCGAAAAGTTCGGTTATAAAAATTTAACCGTCTGCGAAAAACCGAATGTACTGAGAGAAACATCCGGACTTATGTTAGACGAGGCAAGAAAAATTTCTGCAAATTTCCCAAATATTGAACTTTGGACAACAAACATTGACGCACAAATGATGTGGCTGACAAAAAACCCTGAAGACTACGGTGTTATTGTCTCCGAAAATATGTTCGGCGATATTGTGAGCGACGGGTTTGCCGGACTAATAGGCGGGCTGGGTTTTGCATGCAGTGCAAACATCGGCAAAGAAGTTGCAATTTTTGAACCGACACACGGTTCGGCACCGAAATATGAAACTTTTAACCCGTCAATAGTAAATCCCGTTGCAATGATAATGAGCGCTTGTATGATGCTTGACCACTTAAATGAAACAGAAAAAGCTGTTAATATTAGAAATGCAATTGCAAAAGTTATTGATGAAGGGAAAGTAAGGACTTATGATATGATGAAATTAAGAGGCTCTCAAGAAGTACTCGAACAAGGTGCTTGTTCAACCGAAGAAATGACAAACGAAATAATAAAACACATAATATCATGAAAGAAAAAGTTTTAAATATTTGGCCCGAAATAAATTGGATAAAAAATCCCGAATTAAAAGAAAAAGTTTTGCAGTGCTGGATTTATGCAATTGAAAACAGCGTTTTATCAATAGAAGATTTGGAAGAAATACCTTTTTCATTACTTCTAAAAGATTGCAAAATAACTTTTATGAATCACAAAAGAACTGCGGTACAGCTCTCTGTTGATATTGCAAAAAAGATGAAAGAAAATTTCGGCGACGAAATTGAAATTGATATGGATATATTAATCGCCGGAGCCGTATTAATTGATGTCGGTAAATTAATTGAATATGATAAGGTTGACGGAAAATTAACAACAAGCAATGCCGGAAAACTTTTACGACATCCTTTCAGTGGTGTTTCTATTGCCGATAGGTTCGGTTTACCCATCAAAGTACAACACATAATTGCATATCATTCAAAAGAAGGAGATTTGGTTAGAAGAAACGTGGAAGCAATAATAGTTCATCACGCAGATTTTGTAAGTTTTGAACCTTTTAGAGCATAATAGAGGAGTAAAGATGCCACAAACACTAACAGAAAAAATAGCCCAATTATACGCCGATGGATTACAACCCAATCAAAAAATCCACAGCGGTGATTTCATATATATCCGTCCGGCTTATGTTATGACACACGATAACACCGGGGCGATAATTCCAAAATTTATTACAATAGGTGCACAAAAATTTTATAACCATAGACAAGTAGTAATTACATTAGACCACAACGTACAGGATAAAAGCGAGAAAAATTTAACTAAATATAAAAAGATTGAAGAATTTGCGAAGAAGATGGGTGCTCATTTTTATCCTGCCGGCAGAGGAATAGGTCATCAAATTATGTGCGAAGAAGGATTTTCTTTTCCGGGCACAATGGTTGTTGCCTCGGATAGCCACTCAAATATGTACGGTGGACTCGGGTGTTTGGGCACTCCCATTGTTAGAACAGATGCCGCTGCTGTTTGGGCAACGGGCAGAACCTGGTGGAAAGTACCGCCTATTGCTAAAGTAAATCTTTCCGGTAAACTTAACGAAGGAGTCTCCGGCAAAGATGTAATAATTACTCTTTGCGGGCATTATAATCAGGACGAAGTTTTGAATCACGTTATAGAATTTACCGGTGAAGGCATAAAAAATCTTTCCATAGACGACCGGCTGACAATTGCCAATATGACGACCGAATGGGGTGCTTTGGCAGGTGTGTTTCCCATTGACGAAATAACTATTGATTGGTTACACAGCAGATTAAATAATTACGACGAAAATGAAAGAATAAACGAAAAGACAATTAGTAAACTTGAACACGAAAGAATAACTGCGGATGAAGACGCATATTATTCAAAGGAAATAAATCTTGATTTATCTTTCGTACTTCCTTCCATTTCAGGACCCGATACGGTTAAAAGAACGGAAACGATGTGCGATTTGAAATTCAAAAGAATAAAAATAAACAAGGCGTATCTTGTTTCCTGCGTTAACAGCAGGGTTGAAGACCTGCACCAGGCTGCTGAAATAATGCGAGGTAAAAAAGTTGCCGAAGGAGTTGAGCTTTACATTGCCGCAGCTTCTTCCCAAGTACAAAAAGAAAGCGAATTAAAAGGAGATTGGAATGCATTGTTGGAAGCCGGGGCTATTCCCCTGCCCCCGGGATGCGGACCTTGCATCGGTTTGGGTATGGGATTACTCAAAGACGGTGAAGTAGGAATATCCGCTACAAACAGAAATTATAAAGGAAGAATGGGTTCGCCGAATGCTCATTCATATTTGGCTTCACCCGCCGTAGTTGCCGCTTCGGCTATTGCAGGTTATATAGATTATGCTTGGGAATATTGCCCATTAATTACTTACGAAGAAGTAAAAATAAACACACCAAAAGAGAAAGATAAAATTTCAATAGAAATTATTCCCGGTTTTCCAAAAGAAATGAAGGGTAATGTACTTTTCTGTCATCAGGATAATTTAAATACGGATGGAATTTACCCTGGAAAATATACTTACATAGACGATTTTACACCCGAACAGCAAGCGCAAGTCGCAATGGAAAATTACGATACCGAATTCCAAAATATTGCTAATGACGGCGATATAATTGTCGGTGGATTTAACTTCGGAACAGGCAGCTCACGTGAGCAGGCTGCTACTGCTCTAAAGTACAAAGGGATTAAATTGGTAATTTCCGGCTCATTCAGTGAAACTTACAAAAGAAACGCTTTTAACAACGGCTTTTTGTTAATCGAGGTTCCGGAACTTGTCACCGATTTGAAATCAAAATACGGAACGGAAAAGCTGACATTAAATACCGGGCAATTGATAACTATCGATTTTGAAAATTCGAAGGCGGTTTTTAATAATAAAGATTATAGTTTTGATCCACTTGGTAAAGCAGCACAAGAACTTATTGCTGAAGGCGGTTTGAATAATTGGGTGAAGAAAATAATTTAAATACTTATGATTTAAGAAAAAGATTTTCACCTTGAAGACTTAAGTTACAAATCGGTTTTGGAAGTAAAAGATGAAATAAAAAAAATTGCCGGAAACAAAAATATTCGACTAACATAAATAAGAGTAATATGGAAAAATCTATTTCAAGACAAATTGCAGAATTCTCAATTAACTTAAAATTTGAAGACCTTCCCAAAGAAATAATTAATACCGCCAAAAGATTTCTTTACGATTCTATAGGGTGTGCGTACGGAGGTTATCATACTAAAGACTTAAATATTTTAAGAGATATTTACAAAAATATGGGTGGTAAAGAAGAAGCAACTCTAATCGGCTTCGGAGAAAAACTGCCGGCTGTAAATGCAACACTTGTTAATTCTTTAATGATACGGGCATTGGACTTTAACGATATTTATTGGAAAGAAGATCCGTCACACCCATCCGATTTAATACCCGCTGCTTTATCTGTAGGCGAACTTGTTGATGCTTCAATGAAAGATGTTATTGTCGCAATTGTACTTGCGTATGAATTTGAACAAAGACTTTGTGAGTTTGCAGTACCGGGAATACGCGAAAGAAAATGGCACCACGCCACACTAACTCAATTTGTTTCGCCGGTTGTTGCCGGTAAATTATTGGGATTAGATGTTGACCAAATGGTGAACGCAATCGGAATAAGCGGTTCACACAACCACACAATCGGGTGCCCAACTGCAGGCAAGTTAACAATGATGAAAAACACTGTTGACCCTATGGCTGTGCAAAGCGGCGTATTTGCAGCACTGATGGCACAAAAGGGATTCACCGGTACGGAAGCTGTTTTTGAAGGAAAAGAAGGTTTTATGGATTGCTTCTTCGGATGGGATGTAAAAAAACAAAAATTGAACTTTATTAAAATGAAAGGAAGAGAATTTGAAGAAGAGTGGGGTTGGAATTTGGATAAATTGTTGGGCGGACTCGGAGACAGCTATAAAATTATAGAATGCAGCATGAAAGCTTTCCCGTGCGAAGCACTGTCTCACGTTCATATAACAGCAGTATTAAATGCAGTTAAAAAAAATAATATTAAATATGACGAGATTGATTCGGTAACAATAACCACGATAGCCCGTGCCTGCGACATACTTTTTGACCCGCACAAATACCGCCCCGAATCGAGAGAAACCGCAGACCATTCGCTTCCGTACAGTGTTGCAGCTGCAATAGTTGACGGCAAAGTTACGACACAATCTTTTTCCGAAGAAAAACTAAAAGACCCGAAAATTTGGGAAGTAATCGATAAAATAAAAGGGGAAGCATCGGAAGAATTTGAAAAAATGTTTCCCGAAAAGCAACCTTCAAAAGTCATAATTAAGACGAAAGACGGAAGAGAATTTTCCGAATACAGAGAATACCCGAAAGGCGACCCGAGGGAACCGATGACTATGGAAGATTTGGAAATTAAATTCAATTCACTATCGGATAAATTATTAAGCAAAGAAAGACAAAGTGAAATAAAAAATATGATTTTGAATTGCGAACAATTGAAAGCTAAAGAATTTATGGAGAAGTTAACTGTTTAGGAAATATTTTTAAATGGTTAAATTGTTGTATTGTTATATGGTTAAATGGTTGTATTGTTAAATTGTTATATGGTTATATGGTTAAATTGTTATATTGTTAAATGGTTATACTATTAAGACAAGATAAAAGCAATACAACAATACAACAATACAGCAATACAGCAATACAGCAATAAAATAATAATAAAATGAATACATCAAAAATAAGATCTGACTGCGAATTTAATATTGAAATAAAAAAATCCGGCGGTTTAACAATTACCGTTAACAGCAAAGTATCTGCAATGTACGGGGAATCAATAATCAAGCAGATTAAAGAAATGTGTGAATTCTTTGAAATTAAAAACGCACATATCCTGCTTGAAGATTACGGTGCACTTCCTTTCGTCATTGCTGCCCGCTTTGAATATGCCGTTAAAAAATTAAACCCGGAAGTTCAAAAAGAATACCTATTCCCCTCAATAAAAGAAAATTTATCAAAAACTAAAATGAACCGGTTGAGAAGAAGCAGGCTGTATTTGCCGGGGAATCAACCCAAATTTTTTATCAATGCGGGATTGCATAAACCTGACTGTATAATTTTGGATTTGGAAGACAGCGTTGCACCTTCAGAAAAAGATGCTGCAAAATTATTGGTGAGAAATGCATTGAGAAGTGTTAACTTTTACGGTTCGGAAAGAATGGTTAGAATAAACCAATTGCCAACAGGAATAGATGATTTGAAATATATTGTCCCTCACAACGTGCAGGTTATTTTAATACCAAAGTGTGAACTTGAAGAACAGGTTAAAGAAGTTGAAGACGAAGTAAAACGTTTGAAAAAATCATTCGGAATTAAAAACGATATTTATCTTATGCCCATAATTGAAAGCGCATTGGGAGTAATAAACGCTTATAAAATTGCTTCGGCATCAAAACTTAATTGTGCTTTAACCATAGGACTTGAAGACTACACGGCAGACATAGGCACACAAAGGACCGAGGAAGGAAAAGAAAGCTTATTCGCCCGTTCAATGATAGTCAATGCAGCAAAAGCTGCGGGCATTCAAGCAATTGACACGGTATATTCCGACGTAAGTAATATGGAAGGTTTAAGAGAAAATGTATTGGAAGCAAAGTCTCTCGGATTTGAAGGAAAGGGCTGTATTCACCCAAGACAAATACAAGTGGTACACGAGGCTTTCGCCCCCACTGAAAAAGAAATTGAAAAAGCAAAGCAAATTGTAAAGGCTTTTAATGAAGCCGAAAAGCAGGGACTTGGAGTTGTTTCTCTCGGAAGTAAAATGATAGACCTTCCGGTAGTTAAAAGGGCATTAAAAGTTATGGAATTAGTGAATCGGTTAAATGGTTAGTTCTTCAAAATAGGGGTTAAATTGTTTTACTGTTGAATTGTTTTATTGTTGTATTGTTGTACTGTTGTATTGTTGAAAAAAATTGTTCTATTTAACTAATGTTTTTTTTAAAAAGAGGGTATAATAAAATGAATGATGAAATTAAATATCTATCGCTCAATGATATTGAAGCATATAAAATTGCTTTTAATTTAAGTAATCTTGTTTGGGACATTATTTTAAAATGGGATTATTTTGCAAAGGATACAGTCGGTAAACAATTTGTAAGATCAGTTGATTCCATTTCAGCTAATATTGCAGAAGGTTTTGGACGTTATCATAAAAAAGATAAAATAAAATTTTACAGATACAGTTATGGTTCTCTTTTTGAGTCTTTGGATTGGGTTGAAAAATCAAAAACACGAAATTTAGTAACCGTGAAAGAATATGATTATATAAATAACGAATTACAAAAACTACCAAAATCAATACATCATTTAATTAACTATACAAATACAAAACTAAAATTTTAGATTAGAATAAAATTTAAATAAACAATATATCACCACAACAATAAAACAATACAGCGATAGAACAATAAAGCAATAGAACAATAAAACAATAAAACAATACAGCAATAAAACAATATAACAGATGAAATTAATAAAAAACGCAGCCGGACGCTTAGTACCGAAAGAAGTAAACGGACAAAAACAAATTCCTTTCCAGGGCGTAAATAAATATATACCCAAAGGCAATAAAATTAGTGCACCGATACGGAGTTGTGTTAACTATCCGTGGGATGGAAATAAACTGGTAAAAAATCTGAAAGAAGCTCTTATAAAAGCAGGATTAAAAAACGGGATGACGATCTCCACCCACCACCATTTACGAAACGGAGATGAGCTTACAAATCTTCTGTTTGACACAATTAAAAAAATGGGTGTTAAAAACATACGCTGGTTTCCGAGTGCTTCATTCCCTGTACACAGTCATTTAATTAAATATTTGGAAGACGGTACTATTCACCACATCGAAGGAAGTATGAACGGTCCTTTAGGTAGATTCGCATCCGAAGGAAAAATGAAGGGTGTGGGTATTCTGCGTTCGCACGGAGGAAGATATTCTGCTGTGCAGGACGGTGAAGTTAATATTGATATTGCCGTTATTGCTTCACCAACCGCCGACCCTTTCGGGAACGCTAACGGGGTTACGGGAAAATCAGCCTGCGGACTTTTGGGTTTTGCTTTGGCTGATTCGGAATATGCCGGCAACGTGATAGTAGTTACGGACAACCTTGTTCCCTTTCCCTGTGTACCCTGGCAGATTCAAGGAAACAATGTTGATTACGTGGTTCAAGTAAATTCATTGGGTGATTCGTCAAAAATTGTTTCCGGTACAACCCAAGTAACTAAATCTCCCGATAGACTTCTGATTGCTGAATACGTTGCTCAATTCGTAGATGAAGCAGGTATAATGAAAGACGGGTTTTCACTCCAAGCCGGAGCCGGGGGAACAAATCTTGCCTTCCTTCTTTACTTAAAAGAGAGAATGAAAAAGAGAAATGTTAAAGCAAGATTTATGCGCGGCGGCAGCACAAAATATCTTGTTGAAACACTCGAAGAAGGTTTAACCGATTACATACTTGACGGACAAACTTTTGACCTTGAAGGTGTGAGAAGTATGAGAGAAAATCCGAACCACGTAAATACTAGTCCGTTTACAAGTTATAATTTTCACGGTAAAGGTAATTTTGCATCAATGGTTGATGTAGCTGTTTTAGGAGCCACGGAAGTTGATGTTAATTTTAATGCTAATGTTGTAAGTCACTCCGACGGATATTTGCTTCACGGAATCGGCGGTTGGCAAAATTGTCTTTATTCAAAATGTACAATCTTAGCAATCCCCTCTTTCAGAGATAGAATACCCGTTATTATTGATGAAGTTACTACGCTCTGCGGACCGGGAGAATTAATAGACGTAATTATAACAGAACGAGGAATAGCAATAAATCCAAAAAGAAAAGATTTAATAAAAGCTGTTAAAAAATCTAATCTACCTATAAAATCCATCACTCAATTAAAAGATGAAGTTTATGAAATTTGCGGTGGTGCACCGGCAAAACCCAAAGTGGATAAGAATAAAGTAATAGCAATTATCAAATGGGTTGACGGTACTGTGATTGATTCCGTTTTTAAAATAAAGTAAAGCCCCGTTTACACGGAATGAAAGACTAAGTATTTGTCATTAATAAAGAATGATATTTGTTATGCATCACAAATAATATTTAAAAAAAATATTGTAAATACAACGACATAATTTCTTCTTTTTTTAATTCATATTAACATTCAAAATTTATTAAACTCCACAGGTATTTTATGGAACACCTTGTAATAATCGGCAACGGGATAGCCGGAATAACAATAGCAAGAAATGTACGTAAACAACTTGATATGAAAATCACAGTCATTTCAAGCGAATCAAAATATTTTTTCTCTCGTACAGCACTGATGTATATTTACATGGGGCATATGAAATTTGAAGACACAAAACCTTACGAAGATTGGTTTTGGGAAAAGAACAAAATTAATCTGGTTTATGCTCACGTTGATAAAATTGATACCGATAATAAATTGCTGGTTTTAAATAACGGCGAAACTATTAATTATGATAAACTGGTTGTGGCTACCGGCTCGCATTCCAATAAATTCGGTTGGCCCGGACAGGATTTACCCGGCGTCCAAGGTTTGTTTACAATACAAGATTTAGAATTACTTGAAAAAAATACTAAAGACATTAAACACGCTGTAATTATTGGGGGAGGACTGGTCGGAATAGAACTGGCTGAGATGCTTCATTCGAGAAATATTCACGTTACTTTTTTAATAAGAGAAGACTATTACTGGAACAATATCCTGCCTAAAGAAGATTCGCAATTAATATGTAAAGAGATATTACAGAACGGGATCGATTTAATATTAAAAACTAATTTAAAAGAAATTCTATCCGGTAAAGACGGCAGGGTTAGAGCTGTAGTTACCGATAAAGGTGATGAACTTGAATGCCAATTTGTCGGGTTAACTCCGGGTGTTCATCCTAATATTGATGTTGTAAAAGATTCAAAAATTGAAACCGGGAGAGGTGTTCTTGTAAACGAATATTTGGAAACTAATATTCCCGATGTTTATGCAGCCGGTGACTGTATCGAAATAAAAGCAATTAGAGAAGGTGCTCCAAACAGGTTGGAACAACTCTGGTACACAGCCAGAATGCACGGAGAAGCTCTTGCAAAAACAATCTGCGGAAATAGGACAAAGTATGAAAGGGGCATCTGGTTTAATTCAGCTAAATTTTTTGATATAGAATACCAGACATACGGATTTATAAGCAACGTACAACGTGCAGGTGAAAAAACTTTTTTCTGGCAGGATAAAGAAATGAAACATGCTGTTAGAATAGTTTACAAAGAGGATGATAAATCCATTGTAGGAGTAAATGTTTTTGGTATAAGATTAAGGCATAAAGTTTTTGAAAATTGGATAAAAGAAAAGAAGACCGTCGGTTATGTGGTTAACAATTTAAGAAGAGCAAACTTTGATCCCGAATTTTTTAAAAAATATGAACCTGCAATTATAAAAGAATTTAAAAAACAAAATCCGGAAATGGAAGAATCAATCATAACAGAAAAAACTTTTTCTTAAAAGGAAAGAAATGGAACCTCTAATAATTGAAAACTTAAAAATTTATAAACCTAATAAAAAATTAGAACTTTTAAAAAAGATCGGTTTGTTAATCTTTGGTACCGGTGTTTTAATGCTTTTCGTAAGTTTAACAGGAGCATCGGCTATTGCACCATCGCTATTTCTGTTTTTAAGTATTGGCTTAAGCATTATCGGGGCGTTAACATACTGCATTCCTGTTTACAAAGAAGCACCTCCGGGAATAAAAAACAATAAGATTTTCTTCAGTGATATTACTTCTAAAGGTACAATTGCTTGGTTTGCAGGCGTTATCATTATTGGATTTTATATAGTGATTTATTGGTTCCCTAATTTACTTGTAAACTGGATGAGACTGTTAGACCCAATTAGTTACTCGCTTAGAGGGATCAAAGCAGACCAATGGTTTTTATACGGTACTTTTTACACGTTAGCCGTTTTGGTAATGGGTGTAAGGATGATAATAAAATATAGACACAACCGTTATCAAATAATAAGAACATTGTCAATTATGTTTTTCCAATTTGGATTTGCTTACTTAATTCCGGCTATATTACTTAAACTTAATCAGCCTGAATTTTATTTTAGTTATTTTTGGCCACTTAAATATCAATATCTTTTCCCTGGTACTGTAAAAGGATTATTCAGCAGCGGAGGTATTGGGTACTTTATGGTTTTTTGGGGTGCAGCAATGACATTTATTGCGGTACCTATTCTTACTTATTTCTTCGGTAAAAGATGGTACTGTTCGTGGGTTTGCGGATGTGGCGGATTAGCAGAAACAGCCGGAGACCCATTCAGACATTTATCCAGTAAATCTTTAAAATCCTGGAAAATCGAAAAATGGATGATCTACTCTGTACTTGTTTTTATTATAGTAACAACAGCTTTACTGTGGATAAATTCAGCTTTGGAAGGTGCTGTTTTAGGTGACATATCGTTTACATTTTCAAAAGCATACGGATTTTTTATCGGCTCAATTTTTTCGGGTGTAGTTGCTATGGGGTTTTACCCGATTATGGGCAATAGGATATGGTGCAGATTCGGATGCCCGCTGGCAGCAACTATTGGAATTATTCAACGCTTTAAATCCAGGTTTAGAATTACAACAAACGGTGGTCAATGTATATCCTGCGGTAATTGTTCAACATACTGCGAAATGGGAATTGATGTTCGTGCTTATGCACAAAGAGGAGAAAATATTGTCCGTGCATCCTGTGTGGGCTGTGGAATTTGTGCAGCAGTTTGTCCGAGGGGAGTATTAAAATTAGAGAACGGCGATCCGAACGAAAGATTTAATTTAGTCGATCAATATAAAGATAATTTAAAGTAGAGACGATAGACTTTCCTGTAGCAAGAAGAGATAACGTTTCATTAAATAATTCACCTTACGCAAAATATTAAATATGAATAGCCACGACCTTCAGGGCCTGTTGTAGAACTATCACCAGTGTCATTTCGACCGGAGGGAGAAATCTTTTTTCAACAAAAGTGAAAGATTTCTCAGTCGAAGACTCCTTCGAAATGACAATTTATTAGTTGTGCAACACATCCTTTAGGTCGTGGCTATAAATCGTGAAATAATGCGTAACGTGAGTAAATAAAACAAATTTGGCCATTCCATCTTTTCTTTAACAGCATCCCCCGCCGTCGTAAAAGTAAGTCGAACCGGAAATGTAAATATCGTTTCTACCTAAGTTTACCAAAGCTTTAGCAGTTTTATCGCATACTGAAAGGGGTTGGTTCTTTATAAGCAAATGACCTTTGTGGTCGTCAAAAGAATCTTCTCTTCCGAAATAGATGGCTGTTTTTCCTGTAAAAATGCAAGGTCCGTCTTCGGGTATCGGATCTTTGATAGCACAAATTTCAACACTCTCAATTAGAATATTTTCGTTTGTTCCGTGATGCAATGGATCTAATATCCTGTAAGGTCTTTTTGCTCTTACCTCAATTGTACCGAACCCTATTGCGGTTATTCTATCTATATAGTCATGCAACGGAATTGCACCGCTCAAACAAAGCGCACGAAGTCTTTCATCATTTTTCAGACTTTCAGGAATAGGCTGTTCGGAAATCGGGTCGGATAAAGATAATCTTCCGTTCGGTTTCAGTACCCTGTACATTTCTTTTAAAGCAATTTCCAATTCATTATCGTGAAAAATATTGAATAAACAATTTTGCGCTGCAACATCAATACTTTCATCTTCAACAGGTAGGTTTAACGCATCACCCAATTTTAAGTCAATGAAATCGGGATCAAACCATCTGTTTTGTTTTTGAGCTTCGATTAAGTTTTCATCACAAGCGAAAAGCATTTCCTCAACCGGATCAACTCCAATCACTTTGCCTTTGTTTCGGCTGAAGTATGAAAATTGTAAAAGCTCCATTCCTCCCCCGACTCCTACATATAAGATCTGCGGTTCGTTTACCAAATCTCTCGGATTGACAGTGCTACCGCATCCATAATTCATTTCCAACATTTTGTTTGGAATAGAAAGTTCGGGCAGTTGCCAAATAGGTGTGGTAGTACAGCAAAGACCTTTCTCAGGATTTATTGCAGCTTGTTTATAAACATCCTTAACTGTATCGAGATATGTTTCCATAATTGTTCCTAACTCCTCAATTCATAATTTCAAATTTTTACTTAATAAAATATATTATTATTAAATGAAATAAGGCACCAAAAGCAGCAGCAATCGGTAAAGTTAAAACCCACGAAGAAACTATTTCTTTTATCATTTTAGAATTTCTTTCTTTGTTTGATGCCCCTATTCCAAATATCGACCCTACGGAAACGTGAGTTGTTGATAAAGGCAGCCCTAATAAACTACCTGAAATTACAGATATTCCGGTTGCAAAATTTGCAGTAAATCCCTGCCCGTCATTTAAGGGTGTAATATTTTTACTCATATTCTGCGATACTTTTTTTGAACTTAACATTCCTCCCGCAAACATTGCTACCGTAACCATAAATAAACTCAAATTAGGGTTTATTAAATTAAAAAAGATAAACAAACCCAAGAGTTTAGGAGAATCGTTTAACCCTCTTGCAAAACTTACAAAACCGCTGCTTATAAAATGTGCTGTATTCAACAATGTTTGTGCACTAACGCCAAAAAAATCACCGCTGTATTGTTTTTTACAACTAATAATATTATCAACAGAGGCGTCTATTTTTTTTACTTCCCGCAGTAGTAGGTGTGGTGAAGTATTAACAGGCAAAGCAATAGAATAAATTTTTTCACCTGCGCAAACACAGGTTTCTTCGTCAATACCAAGTTTAAGTTTTACTGCTTTAAATATTTTATACAAAATAAAACTTAAAAAGAATGCAAAGAAAGGACCTAAAAATAACGGAAGAAAAAACACTGCAAATAATCTTTCATAATTGACTGCATTCCCGGCTGCCGCTAAGACCGTACCTATTAAGGCACCGACAATACTGTGAGTAGTTGATATGGGCATGCCTACTTTTGTTGCTATCAAGATAGTCACTCCCGCACCGAGTGCAATGGGAATATTTATAGGAATTGTATTAAGCATAGCAGCAGGTAACAATCCTTTACCGGAAAAATTAACAATTAATTTTTGTGCGAATAATAATGCAAAAAGGGAACCCGTTGCAGTTGTAAAAGAACCCCAAAGAATTGCTTTTTTATAGTTTATAACATCGCTACCGTAAAGTGTTGCTACTCCTTTTATATTGTCGTTGGCACCATTAAAGTAAGAAATAAATAACGCTGCAAAAACTATGAATAATATTTCCATTAAATAATCCTGTTTATATAAAATTATTGCGATATGAAATTAGGAATTTGATAAGTTATAAAAAGTAACAAAGGCTACAGTTAGGTATAGAATTCACATTTATCCGAAACACTTTAATAAAAAGACTATCTCTGTAGGATTAGAAATGTAGAGCGAATCTCCCGATTCGCTTTTATGAATGAAAGTAAACTTTAGTTCTACAAGACAACTTAAAATCTTATTTAATTTATTTTTAAACACCCTAAATTTATCTTGGATAGCAGCGATGGAATTAACAAATATGAATATAAAATGATTTTATTTAAGCCGTCTAATTTTTTAGACAGACCTTATTAAAAATAAGCTTCTATAATTTAGATAATGTTTTAATTGTTCTTTATCAATCCTACTAAATCCAATTCAATTTTTTCTTCGCAGTAAAACGGCTCGCCGTAGTCTTTACCTATTTGGAAACCGTAAAACTTTGCTTTTGAAGTTATATAATCCATAAACTTAATGCTGCTTATAAAAGTTTCGGGTTCTTTGCTTTTGGCATTGTGAAATTGCGATTTATATGCTTTCACAGATTTCATTTTTGCATCAAAATAATTCGATATGTCAACAATAAAAGTAGGTTGAAAAGTATAAGTCTGCATGTAATAAAATAATTTTTGAGGTCTATATTCTTTTTGTTCCCTACCATAATATTTTGTTACTGCTTTGGCAAGTCCTGATACAAACATAGCTTTTTTTATTATTTTACTCGTATCAATATGATCCGGATGTCTGTCATTAAAATAGGGGGCAAAAATAATTTTAGGTTTGTATTTTCTTATTAGGCGAACAACTTTATCAACGTTTTCTTTATTAATTAAAATATCACAGTCCGGAATATGGAGATTCTCTCGCAGGGTAACCTTTAATGCAATTGCAGCTTTAAAGGCTTCCGCTTGTCTTTTAGCAGGAGTTCCCCTGGTTCCCATTTCGCCTTCGGTAAAGTCTATTATTCCTACTTTTAATCCTTTTGAAGAAAGATTAGCAATAGTGCCACCCATTGATAATTCAGCATCATCGGGGTGCGGCGCGAAAACTAAAACATCAAGTTTCATCTGCTTTCCATTATTTTATTAAATGAGTTCAAAAAATAATCAAATTTAATTTTGTTTGCTATTCTGAATATGAAAGATTTTAGCTTAAATAAAATTTACTTAAACGGTTTATGATTTTTATTATTTTAAGTTAAATTATGTAATAAAAAAATTATTCTTTCACAAAAGACGAACCGTTATGATTATAAAAAATTTCATTCTAATTTTATTTACGGCAATCATTATGATTACTTCAAACACACAAGCCCAATTTCAAAGAAATGCTTTCATCAACGGTAAAATATATACTGTTAATGAAAAGCAACCTTTTGCCCAAGCAGTTATCACCGAAGGAAATAAGATACTGTTTGTCGGTTCTAATGCGGATGCAAAAAAATATATTAATAGAGAAACTTCCGTTACAAATTTAAATGGTAAACTTATGCTTCCGGGTTTTATTGATGATCATGTTCATTTTACCAGCGGTGGTTTTTTCTTACTTGGGTTAGACCTATCCAATGCCAAGAGCAAAGAAGAGTTTAAAAATATTTTAAAAGAATATGTATCCACTCGTAAAGGAAGATGGATAACCGGTGGAAATTGGAACCACGAACTTTGGAAAGTAAAAAAAGTTCCTACAAAAGAATTGATTGACGGTTTTACAAAAGAGACCCCGGTTTTTATAAGAAGATATGACGGTCACATGGGATTAGCAAATTCTTATGCACTAAAACTTGCTGGAATAAATAGAGACACAAAAAGTCCCGCCGGCGGCTTAATTGTAAAAGATAAAAAAACAGGTGAACCGACAGGCATTTTAAAAGATAATGCTATGGAATTAATCTCATCCATAATTCCCGAACATTCTCACCAAGAATATATTGAAGCTGCTGAAGCAGCTCTTAAATATGCAAGAGAGCTTGGAGTAACTACAGTTGAAGATATCACATTTCCGAACGATTTAAGAGTATACCAGGAATTAGAAAAAGAAGGAAAACTTACTTCCAGAATATATACCCGTCTCCCGATTAACGGGTATAAAAATTTAGTTAACGAAGGAATTCAGTATAATTTTGGTAGCGATAAAATTCAATTAGGTTCATTAAAAGCTTATGCCGACGGTTCTCTCGGTTCCACTACCGCCTGGTTTTTTGAACCTTACAAACAAGATACCACAACCTACGGTTTGCCTAACGATATAATCCAGGATGGACGCTTTAAAAAATGGGCTTTTGATGCAGACAAAAATAAACTTCAAATTTCCGTACACGCAATCGGCAACAGAGCAAACGCTTATGTTTTGGATGTCTTTTCACAAATAAAAAAAGAGAATCCAAAATGGGATAGAAGATTTAGAATTGAGCACGCACAACATATACGCAAACAGGATATTCCAAGATTTAAAGAAATCGGTGTAATTGCTTCTGTCCAACCCGAACACCTGCTTGACGATGGAATTTGGGCTGCAAAAAGAATCGGGGAAGAAAGAGCAAAACTGACGCATGTATATAAATCTCTAATTGATGCGGGCGCTGTTGTTGCTTTTGGTACTGATTGGCCGGTAGTAGATTTAAATCCAATGCTGGGACTTTACGCCGCAGTTACACGCAGAACTGATGATGGAAAAAATCCAAACGGCTGGTTACCCGAACAAAAGCTGACGATTGAAGAGGCAATAAAAAGTTACACAATTAACAGTGCGTATGCGGCATTTCAGGAAAATGTAAAAGGAAGTATCGAACCCGGAAAACTTGCGGATATGGTTGTGCTAAGTAACGACATACTAACAATTGATCCCGTTAAAATAAAAGATGTAAAAGTTGACATGACAATCTTTGATGGGAAAATTGTTTATACAAGGAAATGATTTTACTTGGTTAAGCTATATTAAAATTAACTTTGGTGAATTATAAGAATAAGAAAACTTGCCGCTACACACCAAAGGCGGTTAAAAATTCGCGAATTAGCGGCAAAAAAAAAATCTTAAATTTGTTTCCCCTTCAAGTGAAACCTAATTTGATTTAATATTACTGTTTTGTCACGGTGTGGTTCGTGACAACCCGAAACTTATACCCACTTTTTATCCTCTTGTCGAGATAAAATTGTTGTTAATCGAATATAAAGTGGAAATAAAGAAATTATTATTAATATTACTATTGCTAAAAATATTTTCTATATACTATAAATAATTTCTTCCGGTATCCCTCCTATCGGCAGTGCTTTGTAAAAAAATGAGATTTAAAACTAAACACACAAATTTATTAGGTGTAAAATATCTTTATATATTTTTGTATATCTTTTTGTTATTTGTTACACCAACTACGGAATTATTACCTCAAACAAACGGCAACTCAAATGTAAGCTTGGCTGGTTTCCGTGCCTCAAGAATAAATAGTTCTTATCCCGATAACGTTTTCCCGGACGAGAATTATTGGGTTTATGTTGGACAAGGAATGTCACGTAAATTTACCAACTCTTCTCCGTCTTCTATATGGCTTGTAAGTATTTATGAAGGTAACGGAAATACAAGAGTCAGCTTTCCTTATAATTCAAAGAATATTCTTTCATCTGATTCAGACCTTAACGAGGAATATCTTAAAAGGTTTGACAATGAAGGAATAAAAATATTTCTTCAAGTTGAACCCGGTTCAGCCAATGTTGATACACTCATAAATGTAGTCCTTAAAAGATATGGTAGCCACAGTTCCGTTGTTGGATTCGGAATAGATGTTGAGTGGTTGGATGCAGATAATTTTAATGAAGGTAAAAAAGTGACAGATGCAGAAGCCCAAAGATGGGAAAGTTTGGTAAAATCTTTTAACCCTAATTATCAATTATTCTTAAAACATTACAGCCCGGAATGGATGCCTCCGACTTATAGAGGCAACATAATTTTTATAGATGATGGTCAGCAATTTACTTCTATGGATCAAATGAAATATTACTTCAAAATTTGGAGCAAAAATTTTCCCAACAATAAAGTATCGTATCAAATCGGTTATCCGTCGGACGAAACATGGTGGAAAGAATTACCTGATCCTGCAAAAAACATTGGGAACGTTTTAATTGATGCTATTCCAAATTTATACGGTTTATATTGGGTGGATTTTTCAATTACAAAAATTTTTCCAATGAACGTTACATGGATAAATAATTTGAACGCACCTGTTAAGGATTACAAACTAATGCAGAATTACCCAAATCCATTTAATCCGACAACAACAATTCAATATTCAGTCCCTCAAAATAGTTTTATAAGAATTGTTATATATGATCTTTTGGGTAAAGCATTAAAAGTATTAGTCAATGAAGAAAAAGCTACAGGAAATTACACTGTTACATTCAATGCAAAAGACCTTTCCAGCGGGATTTATTTCTACAGATTACAAGCCGGAAAATTTGTTGATACAAAGAAGATGATTTTGCTGAGATAGAGTAAAACAAATTTAACTTTAATAAATTAAAAGATAGGATACTTGCCGCTACACACCAAAGGCGGTTAAAAATTCGCGAATTAGCGGCAAAAATAAATCTCGTTTTTTAAAAAATTACACGATTGAAATCATCGGTTAATCAAATTTATAGCTATTGATACAATCCCCTTTGTTTTATCAATAATTAAATTTTAAAGAATAAATAATATTTGTCAACACATTCCCGACTTGTTGAAGTGTCTCAACTCCTATATTTTCAATAGTATCTTTATCCGTGTGCCAATAGTTTCTTCTTTTATTCGGTGTATCAGCACCGATAAGATCGGAATCAATTATATCTATAGTTCTAATGCCTGCCTGATTAAGAGGAATATGGTCATCGTAAATTGGTTGGCTTTTACTGAATATAAATTTATCAGCACCGATTTGAGCAGCTTTGTTCCAAAACATATTTACTATGTCAGGTGCGTATTCATAAGAATTACTTTCAATTGGAAATTGTGCATCTTTATCCCCAACCATATCTAATAAAACTGCAAAAGCCGGATAATTTTCAGTTATCATTTTTGAAGCATAATATTTTGAACCCAAACTGAAATTTGAAAGATCAGATTCTTTTCCGTAATCTTCTCCGTCAAATAAAACAAGGTCAATGCCGTAATCGATTTTATTCTTACTTAAAATTTTAGCAAGTTCTAAAATTATGCCTACACCACTTGCACCGTCATTTGCACCTAATACAGGCAGCTTCCTTTTAGCAGGATCTTTGGCGTGTTCCGAACGTGGTCGGGAATCCCAATGTGCACTTATCAATATTCTATTTTTTACTTTCGGATTAAACTTGGCTATAATATTTGTAAGTTGAAGTTTTTCTCCGTTGTAACCGGTATAAGTAAAAGGTTGCTTAATTACCGTTTGTGTAAATTTACTTAGTGTATTTGTAAGATAGTTCAGTGTAGCAGCGTGTGCCTTTGAGTTAGGGTTGCGGGGTCCAAACTTGATCTGTTCCTTTATATATTGATATGCGTTCTTCGCATCGAACGTTGGTATTACAGCATTAGATTGTAATTGATACAAAGGTTTAGATACCTCAACTTTTTTTTCACTACAAGAATTAAATGTAACTACTAATAATAATATTATTATTAAAGAACTTATTTTTTTTATTAACATTTTTTATACCTATTTATATAAACTTAAAATTGTGCAAAGAGAATCTTGCAAATCACGCGCAGGTTTAGATTTGCCAACATAGTTCTGCATTAAAATACTAAACGCAAGTTTATCTCCGTTTGCTGCCGTAACATATCCTGAAATATTACTGACTCCGCTCAACGTTCCGGTTTTAGCGTGTACGTTATTATATGCTTGACTCGTAATCATTCTATCTTTCAATGTACCGTCAACCCCGGCAACCGGCAATGAATTATAGTACAAACTAAATAAATTATCTTTTCTATTATACATATATTTTAACAAATCAATTATCAAATCCGCAGTTATTAAATTATAGTGCGACACTCCTGAACCGTCAACAATTCTGTAATTTCCAGGATCGTGCCCAATCAAAGTAATAAGACTATCTATTACTTTTACACCGTTTTCAGCTGTTGCGGGAAAGCCATAAAATTTTTCAGCAAGTGCATACAGTATCATTTCAGCACCAAGATTATTGCTTTCTTTGTTCGTTTTAATTATTACGGAATCCAATCCTCTTTTGATGGTTAAAAACTTTATTGCATTGTCGGGTATGGTAAGCGTATCTAATTTACCCGTAAATTTAATATCTACTTTGTTTAATTGTTCTTTAAGAAGAGTAATGAAAAAAAGTTCGGGGCGGAAAATATTTACTTCGGATGTATCAACATCATCTTTGTAGAATTGGAAACCATTTACAAGAATTTTATTTTTCCTGTTTATCCAATCCCTTGAAACTTTAATTTTTGTTGAATCACCTTTAATTGAAATAACATTGGCTTCTGTCGAATAATATTTAGATTCGGGATAAAAAGTAACCTTTGATTGCTTGTTGATTTTTTGTGGTGCGGTAATGACCTGTACTGAGTTTTTGTTAATGTTAAGCGAACTTAAATATGGTGCACTTGTAGACGGGTCATCATCCCACATCCAACCTTTGCCCCAGAATAAAGAGTCCATTAAAGAAACATCAGCAAAAATATTTCCTGTAATTCTTTTTACTTTTAAATTCTTAAGCCCGGCTAATAACGAATTTAAATCATCAACTTTAAAAAACGGATCGAAGCCTCCTTTAATATAAACATCGCCATAAAGTGTGTTGTTAAGTATTTGTCCGGTGTAATAAGCTTTTGTGCTGAACTTATATTTTTGTCCCAAAAACAAAAGACCGGCAGCAGTTGTAAATAACTTTAAATTTGAAGCCGGACGAAATAGCAATGTATTGTTTCTTTTATATAATATTTTTTGAGTTGATAGGTCATAAACTTCAACTGCTGCTATTGTGCTATTAAATAAAGTGTCTTTAAGAATCGTATCAATTTGACCTGTTAATTTTATTGTTTTATGCTGGGCAAAAGTTAAGGGAATAAAAAAAAGTATATATATAAATAGTTTAATCTTCATTACATGTTATCCGAAATATGGTCTTTCTCTAAAAGTTACGCCGAGTTCATCTTCAGTAAATTTTCTTGCTCTTTCAATATCAATTCCATCAACTTGAACTATTGTTAAAACGATTTCTTTTACAAATGCTTTCGATTTTTCTGTAAAATTTTTCATCTCGTAAAACATATTTTTGTCAATGCCCATAATTTTAGCATATTGTTCAGGATCTGCACTGTTTAAACTAATTGAAACTGCATCAATAATTCCTTCCATTTCAGGTGTAATATTTTTTTTGTTTATTACATTTCCGTGACCGTTTGTGTTAAGCCGCGTTCTTCCCCCATTCTCTTTTACATATTTTGAAATCTCTTTAACTACTTCCCACCTTATTGTAGGCTCACCGTAACCACAAAAAATTATTTCATTATAGTTTTTCGGATCGCCGATTTCTTGAATATATTTTTCAGCATCCGGTTCTTCACTTTTTTTCATGCTTAAATTATAGCCTTTAAGTACAGCATTATTTTCTCTCTCGCAGAAGTAGCAGTCGGCGTTACATCTGTTTGTAATATTTACATATAAATTTCCGTTCAATTGATATGTGTAACTTACCTTCGGCATTTCACCGATCCCGAAAAACTTAAATGCGTTATACGATGTTGCCCGTCCAACTTCCTCTAATGATATATTATGAATTCTACCTATTTGTTCAGCTACAAGCTTTACATAGGCAGGCTCATTTCTTTTACCCCTATTGGGCACTGGAGTTAGAAAGGGAGAATCTGTTTCAATCATTAGCTTGTTTAAAGGAATGTGTTTTACAACTTCTCTTAATTCGTCGGCTTTTTTGAATGTGATATTTCCTGTAAAAGATATGTAATGTCCAAGCTCAAGAAGTCTTTTTGCCTTTTCTTTATCGCCGGAAAAACAATGGAACTGTGCTTTAAGATTAGTGCTTTTATAAGATTTTATTATTTCATAAATGTCGTCATCGGATTCCCTTGCGTGCACGACAACCGGAAGATTTAATTCAATTGCTAATTCTATTTGATCGCGAAAAGCTTCTTTTTGTTTTTCTGCGGGTGAAAAATCGTAATAGTAATCTAAACCAATTTCACCAATTGCTTTTATTTTATCGTTTGCTGCAAATTCTTTTAATTGATTAAGCCAAGATTTATCCCAATCTTTTGAATCGTGGGGGTGAACTCCGACAGCGCCGTATAAAAAATCATATTTCCCTGTTAATTCAATTACTTCTTTCGCAGTTGCAATATCGGTGGCAGGAATAAGAATATTATCAATTCCGTTTTCTTTTGCACGGCTTAAAACTTCGTCTAAATCATCTTTAAAATTAGGATAAAAAAGGTGAGCGTGGGTATCGATGAACATTTTATGCCTTTACAACTTTACCGATTAGAACCGGTTTCTCATTTATAGATTTTGAAGTCTCAAATATTTTTTCTTTATCACCCTCATCCGCTACAGCAACAAGTCCAATCCCCATATTGAATACTCGTCTCATTTCTTCGTCATCAATATTTCCTGTTCCCTGAATAACTTTAAATATTGTAGGAACATCCCAGGCATTCCAGTTAACTTCAAGTTTTAATCCTTCCGGTAAAATTCTGTTGGTGTTGGAAACAAGTCCTCCGCCGGTTATGTGTGAAAAACCTTTAATAGAAAAACTATTTTTGAGTAATGTAATTAATCTTAAATACGAACGGTGAATATTAAGCAATTCTTCGCCTAAACTTTTGGTCAAACCTTCAGGTTTATCATTGACGGAATATTTTGAAAACAAAACTTTTCTCGCAAGAGAATAACCGTTTGTGTGCAGTCCTGTTGAAGGGAAACCGATTAAAATGTTTCCTCCTTTAATTTCTTTTCCATTAATTACATTTTCTTTTTCTACAACACCGACAATTGTACCGGATAAATCATATTCTGTTTCTTTGTACAGTCCCGGCATTTCGGCAGTTTCACCAGCGATAAGAGCACAATTATTTTCTCTGCAGGCAATTGAAAATCCTTCCACTATTGATTCGGCAACATCCGGGTTAAGTTTGCCGAAAGCCATATAATCTAAAAAGTAAAGTGGCTCGGCGCCGCAAACGGCAATATCGTTAACGCAGTGGTTTACCAAATCCTGCCCGATTGTGTTGTGCTTGTTCATTTCAAAAGCAATATTTAATTTTGTGCCAACACCGTCAACACTGGAAACCAAAACAGGGTTTTTATATTTGGATAAATCCAACTCGTACATTCCCCCGAAATGTCCGATATCCGAAAGGACGTTTTTATTGAATGTAGATTTAGCCAGATTTTTAATCTTATCTACCGCTTCTTCACCTGCTTTTAAGTCAACCCCGGCTGATTTATAATTATCGCTCAATTTTATTTTTTGTTTTTTATAAGTTTAATTTTAATGTGTAAAATTAACAATGAAATTGTCACTATACAAAAATATATAAACAATAATTTAACATATAAGTTTACATCTGTCCAAAATCACACTAATTTTCACGAATGTTAACATCTACCTTACAATAAGTTAAACTATTTGCAAAGTATACCTATCAAATAGTTGTACTATTTGTAATAAAGAAAGCCCGGATATTTACGACCTAAAAAATCTGAAACGAATATCGGAAAAAATCTTGTTCAATAATTTCAATCTAATTGGAAGATATAGGATGGAAAACTTTTCGGATTACATTTGGGGTGGAAGTATAAATTGACACGAATTTTAAGAAATGACAGAAAAGTAAAATTGTCATATTAAACAGCTAATTATTGTCATATCGAAGGAGTCTTCGACTGAGATATCTTTTGCGTTGAATTGGAGTGAAAGATTTCTTCCTTGAGCTAACGGATTCTCATGAAGGGACTCCCTGAGAGGAAATGACATTCTAAAGAAAACTTGTCATAACTTTTTTAATGAGTTTTCTCAATTCCTTATTTTATTTTGGACGGCAGAATTTGAACTTAAATTTTATCAATATTAAAAGTTTAATTTTTATAATTTTTGTATATTTGTGTTTTAAATATTTTTAATTTTGTTCCCATAATTATTCAATAATGTTACACGAAGAATTAAACGAAAGAGAAAAGAATATTCTCAAGTATATAATCCAGCAGTTTGTACTTACTGCTTCGCCTGTGGGTTCAAGGAATATTACAAAACATTATAATATAGGGTTCTCACCCGCAACAGTGCGTAATATTATGGCGGACCTTGAGGATTCCGGTTATATAAACCATCCGCATACTTCCGCCGGAAGAATACCTACCGACAAAGGCTACAGAACTTATGTGGATTCTTTAATCAGCATTAAAAAATTAAGGAAATCTGAAAAAGGAATAATAGACCACAGCTTCGAAAACCTTTCAAGAGAGACAGATGAACTTTTGAAACTTACCTCAAAGCTGCTGAGTAAAATCACCCAACAATTAGCATGTGTTGTTTATCCAAGTTTTGATACAACAAGATTGCAGAAGCTACAAATTGTTTGGATCTCTTCAAAAAGAATTTTGGTAGTTATCAGTATAAAAACCGGAATGATAAAAACAATAACACTGGAATTAAAATCCGGGATTAAACAGAAACAAATAGAATCGGTACAAAGATTATTGAATGAAAGACTGCACGGGCTTTCATTTAAAGAAATTAGAGAAACTTTTGAAGAAAGGTTTAGAGATATTGCTACCAATGAGAAACCGGTAGTCAGATTATTTATTGATTCGGCGGATAAAATTTTTACCGATAAAGTATCATCGGATAGAATTGTTATTTCAGGAGTAAAAAATGTTCTTAAACATCCCGAGTTTGAAGAACCGGAAAGATTCCAAAGTGTTGTAGAGCTTTTGGAAGACGAAGAAATAATCATTCATATTCTTGATAAAAAATCCAATTCTGAAAATAATGAAGTACATATTTCAATTGGGTCCGAAAATGAAAACCAAAAACTGAAAGACTACAGTTTTATCAGTAAAACATATAAGATAGGTCAAACATCAGGTACTCTCGGCATTATCGGTCCGAAGAGAATGAAATATTCAAAAGTAATAGCAATAGTAGATTATATGTCTAAAATACTAAGTGAAATATTAACAAACAGAAAATCTTATTAGGAGTAATAAGGAATGAAAAAAAAAGAGAAAGAATTGAAACATAAAGAAAAGAAAGAAGAACAAGCTAAAAAGATAAATAAAGATGTTAAGGATGAAGAAAAATTATCAGAAGAATTAGAAAAACTAAAAGAAGCAAATGCCGAATTAAGAGATACACTATTAAGGAAAGTAGCCGAGTTTGAAAATTATAAAAGAAGAACTGAAAACGAACAGGCTAACCTGCTTAAATATTCCGGCGAACATATTATTACCGGTCTTTTACCGTTTATTGACGATTTTGAACGTTCATTAAAACACATCAAGGATGCAAAAAATGTAAATGCTGTTTATGACGGTTTAAAATTAGTTTTTGATAAACTGATGAAAAACTTAAACGAACAGGGGATTTCAAAAATCGAGGCAGTCGGTAAACCCTTTGATGTTAACTATCACGAAGCTATAATGCAAAGAAAAGAAGAAAGTGCTGAACCTAATACAGTTTTGGATGAAATTGAAACAGGTTACGTTTATAAAGACAGAGTTATTAGACATTCAAAAGTTATTGTAAGCGAAGACATAACAGAAGAAACCGTTGCTGAGAATAACAACACCAAAACTAAAAATGAGGAAAAAGAAAATTAATGGCAAAACGCGACTATTACGAAATTTTAGGTGTAGATAAAAACGCTTCAAAAGAAGAAATTAAAAAAGCATACAGAAAACTTGCTATGAAGTTTCACCCGGATAGAAACCAGGGCGACAAAGAAGCAGAAGAAAAATTTAAAGAAGGTGCAGAAGCTTACGAAGTTTTAAGTAACGACGATAAAAAAGCACGTTATGACCAATTCGGTCACGAGGGAATGCGAGGCGGATACGAAGGACAGGGATTCACCGACATTAATGACATCTTTTCTCATTTTTCAGATATATTCAGTGGTTCGTCAATTTTTGATGATTTCTTCGGCGGTGGTGGTCAAAGAGGACGTTCACAAAGAAGAGGTACAGGGCAACCAGGTTCTGATCTACGAGTTACTCTTAAATTGACTTTGGAAGAAATTGCTGCCGGTGTTACAAAAAAATTAAAAATTAAAAAACTTGTTACTTGTGATAACTGCAACGGTAACGGAGCAGAAGGCGGAAGTTCCAAAACAACATGTCCTGTTTGTCATGGTACGGGAGAAATAAAGCAAGTTTCACGTTCAGTGTTCGGACAGTTTGTAAATATAACAACTTGCAACAATTGTGGTGGAGAAGGCAGCGTAATAGATCATCCATGTCGAAAATGTAGAGGTGACGGAAGGGTTAAAGACGAAGTTACAATCAAGATTGACGTTCCTGCCGGAGTGCACGAAGGTAGTTATATGACTATACGCGGGCAGGGTAATGCCGGAAAGAGAAACGGAAGAGCAGGCGACATTATTGTTGTTTTCCACGAAGAACCTCATAAATACTTTATCCGCGATGAAAATGATATTATTTACGATTTGCATATTAGTTTTCCTACTGCAGCATTGGGTGACGAAGTTGAAGTGCCGACTCTTAACGGAAAAGCAAAACTAAAAATTGAACCGGGAACAAATGCAGGAAAACTCTTAAAGATGCGAGGCAAAGGAATAAAACATCTCAATCATTCGGGCAGCGGAAGTCAATATGTGAGAATAAATATTGAAGTTCCGAAAAAATTAAGTTCTAAGGAAAAAGAGTTACTGCGTGAGCTTGGTAAATTACCCAGTATAAAAAATATACCGGGAACCGATGAGAAACATTTTTTTAAACGTTCAAGATAAATTATCTAATATTTGTTCATTATATTTTGAAAAGTTATATTGCATTTAACAAAACAAATTGAAATCTAAATAGCAAAGACATTTTCAATTGAAGAAAGGATTAACAAAATTATCCCAAAAAATAGGATTTACGGAAACTGAGATAAAAGTAATAATATTTTTATTGGTGATTTTTTCAATCGGTTTTGGTTATAAATACTTTTTTATTGATAAAAACAACACTGTTTACAAGGAGTTTGACTATTCCAAACAAGATAGCATTTTTTATGCTGCCGTAAGGAAAGACAGTTTAAGCAATTTAAACAAAATAAATAACCGTAAGCGTGTTGATTATAAGCAAGAAGTTTTAGATTTTAATAAATCGAATGTTGATAAACAACATAAAAATAAAAAAATTGAATTAAATTCCGCAGATGCAAGAGCATTAAAATCAATACCCGGCATTGGGGAAAAAACAGCTAAAAATATTATTAAATATCGAACTGACAATAATGGAATAAAAAAAATAAAAGAGTTGTTAAAAATTAAAGGCATTGGTCAAATAAAGTTTACTAAAATTAAAAAGTATTTATATATTGAAAAGTAATTCTAAAATTTTAAAGTTCCGGAGGAAAAATGACTTCTAAACCAGAACCCTGGTATATCCACGCAGCACTATATACAGTAATAGTAATCTTGATAGTAGTATTAGTTAAAGTTGCAATTATTGACCCAAATGAGATAGTACAATCTGAAAAGTTTTTCAAAAAAGAATCACGTTTGAGAATGTCAGACATTAAGCAAGCAGAAATTTTGTGGGAACAACAACACAAATCCTTTACTGATAATTTAGATACATTAATTAACTTTATAAAATACGATCCGAAAGTTCAAGAGGTAATTAATGGATTTGATTCCACAATCCAAAGATCATCGAACCCGTTTGTTGTCTTATCAAACGGTGAATTTACCCCTGACAGTTTATTAAGGACTCCAAAATCATGGTCAAATTATATTTTACAAATTGATACTTCTGTAAGTATTGATACAGTAACAAACAGATACGGTAGAATAAAAAGAGTTGACACAACCATAGTTTTGGGCAAAAGATATTTCCTAAAAGATCCTGATGGATACGGAACTATCGGAAGCTTATATGATGATGCTTTAAAAAACACAGCATCTTGGGAGTAATAATATAAAAGATGAACGGCTTCAAAAACCATGCAGGCTTTTCAATATCAAATTCAAAACTGCAGGTTGTTGAAATAAATTGCACTAATAACCACTTCTTTCTAAAGAATGTTGATGAGGCATATTTTAGTGAAGTAATAGAATTTAAGAAAGAAAAAGAAACAAAAATAGGCGCCCTTTTACAGGGCGCTTTTGATGAACTAATATTAAAAAATCCTCTCGAAACAAAATTCGCATCTTTTACACTTCCCCAAGAATTATTTTACACTGTCCAACTTCCATATGATAACACACTTTTGCACGATGATCTTCACGAAGAGTTTAAATGGGAACTTTCGGTACTCTATCCCCAAGCACCGATAAATGAACTTGTTATACAATATATAGAGATTGAAAAAAATGATCTTATAGAATATAATTCTGCAGTTGTTGTGGGTATTAATAGAAGATATCTTAAAATTATTAAAAATTTTTGTTATCAAAATAATCTAAAATTAAAATACACCGATAACTTATCCCTTGCTGCTGAACGAGCCTTAAATGTAGTTACTTCAGCCAAGATAATTGGTTTTACTCTTAGCGCTTTTTATTCCGGTAATATTCTTTCTCTCATTTTTTCTAATGAAAGAAAACCTCTGACCGTAAAAAGTATTAGAGTCAATAACGTAAGTGAAATTCCGTCAAAAATTGTTAGTGAGATAAGCACCAAGGATAAAAAAATTACACCCGATCGTATAGATACTGCATATATAGCAGGCGAAAATCTGTCCCAAGCATTAATAAATTCTATTAAAGATATTACAGGGATAGAATTTATACAATATAACCCGTTTGAAAAACTTACACCTGAACCTGAAATTTATAACAATCCTTTTTTCGCTGAAAGATATAATTCCTTTTCCTCAGCCACAGGTATTGCTTTAAGAGCAATTTAAGAATTAAAATTATGCGCATAATTGCAGGAGAATATAAAGGACACACAATCCTGGTTCCTAAATCAAAATTTGTACGCCCCACAACCGACAGGGTAAGAGAAACACTTTTTAACCTGCTAAACAACCGGATAGATTTTGAAGGCATAAATGTTTTGGATATTTACGCCGGCTCCGGCTCACTTGGCTTGGAGAGTTTAAGCAGAGGTGCGGAAAGTGTTCATTTTGTTGAAAAGAATTTTGTTATTTATAACAATCTGGAAGCAAACATAAAAAAGCTTTCCGTCAAAGACAGAACCAAAATATTTAAAATGGCTGCGTTGAAATTTTCACAGATAAAAGAACACGAAAAATATAATCTTATTCTTGCCGATCCTCCTTTTTTTAAAGATGATATTTACAAAGTAGTTGAAAATATAGTTATTAATAAATACCTTGCCGATGAAGGAATTATAATAATTGAAAGATCAGTACAAACCAAAGAAAAAGATATAAAAAATTTTGGCTGCGAACCTTTTAAGATTATAGGTGATTCCTGCTTATACGAATTAAAAAACAAGCAATAAATTTATGAGAAAAGTAATTTACCCCGGTACTTTTGATCCCGTTACAAACGGACACGTAGATGTAATTAAAAGAGCCACAGAACTTTTTGATTCGGTAGTTGTTACTGTTGCAGTAAATACATCGAAGGCTCCTCTTTTTACAACCGAAGAAAGACTTAAAATGTTGGAAGAAAGTCTTAAGGGTTTTAACAACGTTGAGATTGATCATTTTGAAGGTCTCGTTGTTGAACACGCTCACCAGGTTGATGCAGTTGCGATTATTAGGGGTTTGAGAGCTGTAAGTGATTTTGAATATGAATTTCAAATGGCATTGATGAACAGAAAGTTAGATTCAGATATTACTACGGTTTTTTTAATGCCTCACGAAAAATATACTTATTTAAATTCATCCCTAATCAGAAATTTAGCTGAACTACACGCAGACATTAGCGAATTTGTACCGGACCCTGTTTTGGCTGCTTTTAAAGCCAAATTTAAATAACTATACTTTTTAATTGGATAGTTAACTCATAGTATTTATTTGATGTATGAGTTTATTCTAAAAAGCTAATTATGAGAAAAAGAGAAAAAATAAATTAACTATTTTTTTCAATTCTTATTCTTCATTATATTTCACATCTAAATTTTAAATTAAATAGAGAGACACATTTTGACTGAATATTCTAATCTTATATCTTCTATTGAAGAAAGCAAAACACTTGCAATAACATCACTAATAAAAAGATTACAAGCTGAAGGAAAAAAAATATTAAGCTTTAGTGCAGGCGAACCTGATTTTAACACTCCGGAGTACATTAAATCGGCAGCAATATCAGCAATTAGAAATAACCAAACTAAATATACACCTGTTCAAGGTACTGCTAAATTCATTGAATCAATTGTTGAGAAATTTAATAAAGACAACAATTTATTTTTTAAGAATGAAAATATTTTAGTATCTACCGGAGCCAAGCAATCCTTATACAATGTTATGCTGGCTTTGTGCAACCCCGGAGATGAAGTAATTATGCAGTCTCCTTATTGGGTTAGTTATCCTGAAATAACAAAAATCGCACAGGCAAAACCCGTTATAATAAACACCGATATAAAGAACAATTTTAAAATTCACCCCGACCAATTAAAAGAAGCAATAACAGAAAAGACAAAAGTTTTTCTATTCAACACTCCGTCAAATCCTACAGGTACGGTTTATTCAAAATCAGAAATATTGGATTTAGCCGAAGTATTAATAGACAAAGATATTTTTATAGTTTCTGATGAGATATATGAAAAAATATTATTCGACGGAGAGAAACATTTTTCAATCGGTTCTATTGATGAACTAAAAAACAGAACTGTAACAATTAATGGTGTGAGCAAAGCCTTTGCAATGACAGGCTGGCGCATCGGTTATGCCGGCGGAAATAAAGATATAATAAAACTTGCAAAAAATCTTCAAAGTCAATCGACTTCAAATGCATCGTCAATTTCTCAAGCTGCTGCAAATGCAGCATTAAACGGAGATGGAAAAGAAATAAGTAAAATGGTTGAAGAGTTTAATTTAAGACGTAATTATATTGTAAAAGAATTACAATCAATAGAGGGAATAAATTGTACAACACCTAAAGGTGCGTTTTATACTTTCTTTGATGTAAGTAATTATTACAATAAATCGTTTAATGATTTTGCTGTTATTGATTCCATTTCATTCTGCAATTATCTGATAAATGAAGCGAATATAGGTTTAGTGCCCGGGGTTGCTTTTGGAAATGATAATTGTGTTAGAATGTCCTATGCAGCATCAATGGATGATATTAAGGAAGGAATAAGCAGGTTGAAAGAATTTCTTTTAAAGCTTAATTAGTCTGAAATATAGAGCTGCAAAGATTTATAAATTTTATTTACCGGCATTTCTTCACCTGTCCATAATTCATAGGATTTAGCCGCTTGAAATACCAACATTGTTAACCCGTCTAATGTTTTAGCACCGGATTTTTTTGCAATATTTAGCAATTGTGTTTTTGCAGGATTATAAACCATATCAAAAACAATTTGCTCTTTATTAAATGACTCCTTCAAAGGCGTTATTGAATCGTCATCGTCAGGTGTCATTCCGACGGAGGTAGCATTGATTATCAGTTTGGATTTGTTAAAAAGTTCAACGTTATCAGGGGGAATAAGTTCAAAAGCTTCGAAGCAATCGAATTTCATCTTATCCGTAAAATACTCTTTTAAAGTTTCAGCGCGTTGCTTTGTTCTGTTTATCAAATTGATTTTATCAATCTTGAAATTCCTTAATAAAGAATAAACAGCTGCTCTTGCTCCGCCGCCGGCACCTACAATTGTTACTATTGCCCCATTCAAATCTTCTTTATAAGGTAAGAGTGTTTCAGTAATACCGTATACATCCGTATTATAACCGTTCAATGTACCATGATCGTTCAACACCGTATTAACAGCGCCTACAATAGAAGCTTCTTCGGAAATATTATTTAAATGCTGAAGTATATTTTCTTTATGAGGGATCGTAATATTAAAGCCCCTTATGTCCAAGGCTATCATACCTTTAAGAACGTTTTTTAGATTGTCCGGTGTTACATCAAAAGGAAGATAAATATAATCTGTTTTTAACAACTCACTTGTTATGTTGTGAATGTAAGGGGAAAAAGATTGTTTAATAGGATGCCCTATCAAACCCAACAATTTAGTATTTGCATGAAATGAATCTTTAATATTTTTTACTTCATTATCCAATTATAAAAAACTCTTAGTGTGTTATAAATGTATACAATTATTATAAATTATATTGTGTTAATTCTGATTTTAAAAATCAAATTTCTATTTCAGGGAATTCACTTTTTAATCTTCTATCTAAATTGGGTCCGTAATTTAAAGTGAGTATAAAATAATTTTTAGCGTTTACCGGATCACCAATTATGCTATAAATCCTTGTCAAATAAAAATAAGGTATATAATTATTTTTATCTATTTCAATACATTCTATAAATGATTTTATAGAATCATTATAATTTCCCAGCTCGAAAAGAATTTGCGCAAGTTTGAAATTAGCATTAAAATTTTCAGGCTCAATTCTAATAATATTCTTATAACTTATACAAGCATCATTTAATTTGCCCAAAGAATACTCTATTTCTGCCTTACCCAACCAAGCTTCTTTATCCTCTCTTGAAATATTAACCGCAATCTTGTAATCATTTAAAGCGGATATACAATGCCCTTGAATAAAATAACTCTGTGCTCTGCCTAAGTATGCAGACACATATTCTTTGTTTAATTTTATTGTTTTAGTAAAGTATTCAATTGCTTTTTCATTTTTATTAAGATCAGCATAAATGTTGGCGATATTATAAACGGTATTTTCATCAAACGAATCATATTTATATGAATTAATAAAACACTCCAAAGCTAAATGTAGTTGTCCTAATTCAGCAACTATAATACCTTTATTAAACCAAGCCCGAGCAAATTCATCATTAATTGCTAAAGCAAAATCAAAAGAACTAACCGCTTCTTCCTTTCTATTAACAACAGATAAAAACACACCTTTGTTATACCAAGCATTTTCATTATAAGGATATGTCTCTAAATACATATCAATAAATTTTATCGCATTTTCATATTCATTTAATGCTTCGGAACACGAGGCTAAATCAAAATAAACTTCTTTGGATTCATAATTAAGATTTATTGTTTTTAAAAAACATTCTTTAGCTCTTATAAAATTAGTCTCTCTAAAGGCTATCATACCTAAATTATAATAGGCTTCGTCATTTGTCGGTTCCAATTCAAGAACTATCTCCAGCGATTTTACGGCTTCATCGTTTAGGTCTAATCCCTCTTCCGATATTGATTTGTCAAGGTATATTTCCACATCACCGGGGTTTAATGATATTGCTTTATTAAAACACTCAATTGCATTTTCATATTTACAATCGATATTTAACAATACCCCTTTTTTATACCAATAATCAGAATTGTAGGGAGATATTTCTAATAGTCTTTCTATAAAATAAATGCCGTCGGTAAAATTTTCATTATCAACACAATTATTCATTGTTTCTTCAACTGTATCCATAACGAGAAATATTTTACCCTCATCAATCATTTTTCTGCAGGTATTTATTTCTGCTTTTAAATTCTTTTCGAATTCTTTATAATTATTCTCTGACGAAAAATTTAGATTAGACATACTTTAATGATTAATTGTTTTAATTGATAAAAAACTATAACTAATAAACTATAAAATCAAGGTGAATTATTTGTAAAACTTTAGTATTATTCAGCCTGATAAAAAAATAGCCGTGCAAAATTATTTGTCACGGCTATTATTAATTAATTCTTCAATAATTATTTTTTTAAGATGGCGGTTACTTTTTCAGCTGCCTCTTTTAATGTACCTGCAACTTCAAAATTTAAACCTGAATTATTTAACAACACCCTCGCTTCTACTGCGTTTGTGCCTTCAAGTCTGACAACAATAGGAACATTAATTTCCATTTCATTTGCTGCATCAATAACACCTTGAGCAACACGGTCGCATCTAACAATACCACCAAAGATGTTTATTAAAATTGCTTTTACGTTAGGGTCTGAAAGAATTATTTTAAATCCGTTTGCAACAGTTGTTTTATTGGCAGAGCCGCCGACATCTAAAAAATTTGCGGGTTTACCGCCGGCTAATTTAATGATGTCCATTGTTGCCATTGCCAATCCGGCACCGTTAACCATGCAGCCTACATTACCGTCAAGTTTAATGTAGTTCAAATTATATTTAGAGGCTTCTATTTCAAGTGGTTCTTCTTCATCCAAATCTCTGTATTCTAAAATATCTTTGTGCCTGAATAAAGCATTATCATCAAAATTCATTTTAGCATCTAAAGCAATTACTTCACCTTCTGCCGTTATAACAAGAGGATTTATTTCTGCAAGTGAGCAATCCGATTGAGAGTAAGCATTGTAAAGTGCAGTAAGAAACTTAACGGCATTTTTGTGCTGTTGCCCATCAAGTCCTAAGGAAAAAGCAAGTTTCCTTGCTTGATAAGGTAGCAACCCCAATTCAGGTTCTATTGTTTCTTTAACAATTTTTTCAGGAGATTCCGCTGCAACTTTTTCAATTTCCATTCCGCCTTCGGTAGAAACCATAACCACATTTTTACTTGAAGCTCTATCCAGGGTTATACCAACATATAATTCACGACTGATATTCACTCCTTGTTCAATCAACAATCTTTTTACAATTTTGCCTTCAGGTCCAGTTTGATGGGTAACTAAATTCATACCTAAAATTTCATCTGAAAACTGTTTTACCTCGTCCAAGCTTTTGGCAACCTTTACACCACCGCCTTTACCTCTTCCACCGGCGTGTATTTGAGCTTTTACAACCCAAACATTTCCCCCGATATCTTCTTCAGCTATTTTAACAGCCTCTTCACTACTGAATGCAACTTTGCCTTCGGGAACAGGCACATTAAATTTTCTTAGGATTTCTTTACCTTGATATTCATGTATTTTCATTTTTTCCTTCTAATGTTAAATCTGCAAAAAATATTTTAAAAATTATATAAAATTACTGCTTTAGCATTTTATAATCAAAAAAAAGATTCTATAACATTTTAGTTCACTCTGTATTTTTACTAAATGATCAAGGTTGATTATATATTAATAAAATTAGTAACATGACAAGCACTTTTTTATAAGTTTAGAAATATCTATGAGTCGAATCTAAAAAAGTTAATTATGAGAAAATCGGGTCAAAATTTTGAACGAAAACAAAACATAATTTTTTTAGACATACCTTTTTAGAGCAGACTCATCTATCAAAAAAAATGACTATTGACTTATATTTTATCTTGAAACACTGCTCAGGAGAATTCTATGCCTTTACTAAAAGAATGTAAAACTATCCCGGAACTTTTTAATTTTTTAACAACAGAATACGGACCGAAGTCAAACGGCTTTGTAATGAAATATAAAGTTGATGGTAAGTATACCGGTATTACGTATGAAGAATTCCGTGAGGAAACCGAAACTTTTTCTTTAGGGTTGGCATCTTTGGGTTTTAAGAAAGATGAGAAAATAGCAATTATTTCAGAAAACAGACCCGAATGGATCTATTCGGATATGGCAATATTAGCTCTTGGTGGCTTAGATGTTCCTCTCTACCCTTCACTTACAGCTCATTCAATTGAGTTTATTCTTAACAACTCGGATTCAAAAGGGATTATAGTTTCGAATAAATTTCAATTAAATAAAATTTTAAAAATCAGAGATAAATGTAAATCATTAGAATTTATAATTGTGTTTAACGAGATTGATGATATGGAAGATGATTCTTCTATTTTCACATTTAAACAAATTCAGGAAAAAGGTAAAGCGTATAGAATAGAACACCCAACTCTTTTTGCTGATTCGATACCATTGGCTGATGAAGACGATTTATGTACAATCATTTATACATCCGGTACAACCGGTGAACCCAAAGGGGTTATGCTTACACATAAAAATATTCTGTCGAATTCAAAAGCTGCATTAGAAGTTTTGCCGATTACAGATGAAGATGTTTGGCTATCATATTTGCCTCTTTCTCATATTTTTGAGAGAATGACTGCTTATTACGCAGGATTCGCTTCGGGCGGAACAATGTGCTTTGCCGAAAGCATCGAAAAAATTGCAACAAATTTAGTGGAAGTAAGACCAACCTTAATGACAACCGTCCCAAGATTATTTGAAAGAATGTACGCTCGAATAATAAAAAGAGTTGAAAGCCAACCTAAGAAGAAACAAAAGATATTTTATTGGGCTGTAAATGTAAATAAACAATATTATGATTTGAAGAAACAAGAAAAATCTTCCCTCATTTTAAATGCAAAACATAAACTTGCAGAAAAATTAGTCTGTGAAAAATTAAGAGCACTTACCGGTGGAAGATTAAGATTTTTTGTTTCCGGCGGTGCTGCTTTGCCAAGAGATCTAGCCGAATTTTTTGAAGCTATCGGCATTTTAATAATAGAAGGTTACGGGCTTACTGAATCATCGCCTGTAATTGCAGCAAATAAACCGGATGATTATCAATTTGGTTGCGTTGGAAAAATTATGCCTAATCTCGAAGTAAAAATTGCTTATGATGGTGAAATTCTTGTCAAAGGTCCCAGCATTATGAAAGGCTACTACAAAAACAAAAAAGAAACGGATAAAGTATTAAAAGACGGATGGCTTTATACAGGTGATATCGGCGTATTTGATGCACGTGGATTTTTAGTGATAACAGACAGAAAAAAACATTTGTTCAAAACTTCGGGTGGAAAATATATAGCGCCCACTCCAATCGAAAACTTATTTTCCACAAGTAAATATATTGATCAGTTTGTAGTTATCGGTGATAGGAGAATGTTTTTAAGCGCCTTGATTGTACCCGACTATGAAGCCATTAAAGAATATGCGGATACAAATAATATTAAATACCAAGATGAAAAAGAATTAATTGCAAACGATGAAATTTACAAACTTATTGAAAAGGATATGACAAAATTTCAAAAGCAATTAGCAAATTATGAGCGTGTAAGAAAATTTGTTCTATTGGATAAACCATTCACAATAGAAAGCGGCGAAATTACTCCGAGCTTAAAAGTAAAAAGAAAGGTTTTGGAACAAAGATATGAAAAATTGATTGACAGTATGTATGCTGCACATAAAGTTTAATTGTTGGATAATAAATTTAATAACGTGTCCGTTACTTTACCGTTAGTTATCAAAATCTGTTTTGAATAAATATCTATTTCCTTCCCCGAAAAGTCGGTTACAGTTCCACCTGCTTCTTTACTAATAATCATTCCTGCGCAAACATCCCACGGGCTTAAATTTATTTCCCAAAATCCATCATAAATTCCTTTTGCAACGTGACAAATATCCAACGCTGCCGAACCTAAACGTCTTACGGCACGTGCAGACTTTGTGACAGCAGCAAATTTTTCAAAAGTATGCTGTGGATTTTCTCTTACATTGTAGGCAAACCCTGTCGCAAACAGACTCCTCCCAATCTTATCATTGTTGCTTACTCTTATTTTTTTATCGTTTGCAAATGCACCGCTACCCTTTTCCGCAGAGTAAACAATGTCATTCATTACATCGTAAACTACACCGGCAATTATTTCATCTTTTCTTGTTACACCGATAGAAACTCCAAAAATTGGCAACCCGTGTGCGAAATTAGTCGTACCGTCCAACGGGTCTACAACCCAAAGATTACCGGAACTGCCGTTTTTATTACTCCCTTCTTCTGCTAAGATACCATCCTGTGGATAATTTTTCTGAATAAAATCTATAATTGTTTTTTCTGATTTTTTATCAATCTCTGTTACAAGATTTCCTTCATCCGTTTTGAATTCAACAATATTGTTTTTACCGAATCCTTCCCTAATAATGGAACCGGCTTCTTTTGAAATTTCGATAATGTTTTTCAGCATAATTTATTTTTTTGTGATTTTTAATATCTTAATATAAACATCAATCAATTTAATTCTGAAATTTAATAAAAAGTTTGTTTACAACCGTGCTTGTATCTTGATAGCAGAAACGAATTTTGGTATATTTCGACACCAATTTTAAGCTTGTAAATTAAAGGGAATTCGTGAATAATTTAGAAAATATAGAAGTAAATTTATCTACTGATGAGTCAATTTTAGAGACCATACCGGAAATTTTACCAATTTTACCGTTAAGGGATATAGTGATTTTCCCTTATATGATTTTTCCTGTACTCGTCGGGAGAGAACAATCAATTAAAGCAGCTAATTTTGCACTTGACAATACTAAGTATATTTTTCTTTCAACACAGAAAAAATCTAATATTGAAGATCCTGCAAAAGATGATATTTATAGAGAAGGAACAATTGCAAAGATAGTTCAAATTTTAAAACTGCCGAACGGACTAATGAAAATATTAGTCGATGGTTTGTTACACGGAAAGATTACAAATTTCACAAACAACAAAGAATTTTTTGAAGCAAAAGTTGAAGTCATATTTCCGACTATAGCAAAAGACCATGAGATGAATGCTTTAGTAAGACAAATGACTCAACTATTTAAGGAGTATGTAAATATCGGTAGAAATATTCCAAAAGAATCTATCACCGCTTACGAAAATATAAACGAACCTGACAGAAAACTTTTTTATGTTTCGGCTAACATCAACCAAACAATTGATGTTAAACAAACCATCCTGCAAAAGTTCAATTTAAAAGATCAATATTACGAAGTAATTAAAATATTAAACTCTGAAATTGACATACTAAGAATTGAAAAAGAAATTGACAATAAAGTACAGGAAAATATTGCCAAGACTCAAAGGAAATTTATTATACAGGAACAAATAAAAATTCTGCAGGATGAACTCGGCGATGACGAAGATGTTACACCCGAACTAACTAAACTCCGCAACAGAATTAAAAAAGCAAAAATGCTGAAAGAAACACAAGAAATTGCTTTTGAAGAATTGAACAAGTTAAGAAAAACTCCTCCAATGTCACCTGAATCAGCCGTAATAAGAAATTATTTGGAGTGGCTTTCCGATGTGCCTTGGTCTAAAAAAACTAAAGATAATTTGAGTATCGATCATGTTCAAAAAATTCTTGATGAAGACCATTACGGATTAAAAAAACCAAAAGAAAGAATTATTGAACACATTGCCGTACTAAATCTTGTTAAACAAATAAAGGGACAAATACTTTGTTTTGTAGGACCTCCGGGAGTCGGGAAAACTTCATTGGGTATGTCCATTGCAAGAGCATTGGGAAGAAAGTTTGTCAGGATTAGTCTCGGCGGTGTTAGAGACGAAGCAGAAATTAGAGGACATAGAAGAACTTACATCGGATCAATGCCGGGGAAAATCGTACAATCTATGAAAAAAGCCGGCACCATTAACCCGGTTATGCTTTTGGATGAAATTGATAAAATGAGTATGGACTTCCGCGGAGACCCTTCATCAGCTATGCTGGAAGTTTTAGACCCCGAACAAAATTCAACATTTAACGATCACTATTTGGAAGTTGACTACGATCTTTCGCAAGTAATGTTTATAACTACTGCTAACGTTAGATACAATATTCCTTTACCTTTACAGGACAGGATGGAAATTATTGAGCTGCCCGGTTACTTAAGTTATGATAAAATTGAAATAGCAAAACGTCACATTTTACCCAAACTACTTAAACTTCACGGACTGAACAGAAAGAACATAGAAATAACAGATGAAGGAATAAAAAAGATAATAAGCGAATATACCCGCGAAGCAGGAGTAAGAAATCTTGAAAGAGAATTAGCTGCAGTCTGTAGAAAACTGGCAAGAGATATTGTCTTAAATGAATCGTCAAACGGCAGAAAGAAAAAGAAACAGAAATATTTTGTTGATGATAAAAAAGTTGAAGAATACCTTAAAGTCCCCAGGTTTAGAAGATCACAACACAGTAAAGAAGCAAAAATAGGCAGTGTAACAGGATTGGCTTGGACAAGTGTCGGTGGTGAGCTTTTAACAGTTGATGTAACTGTTATGACAGGCTCCGGTAAATTAACACTCACCGGTCATTTGGGCGATGTAATGAAAGAATCTGCACAGGCGGCGCTTAGTTATATCCGTTCTAATGCAAGAAAGTTCAAACTCAAACCGGATTTCTTGAAAGGAAAAGAAATACACATACATCTGCCTGAAGGAGCAATACCAAAAGACGGACCTTCGGCAGGTATAACATTATCAATGGCTTTGCTTTCTGCACTTTCAGGAAAACCCGCATCTAACGATATTGCAATGACGGGCGAAATTACTCTACGCGGTAACGTGCTGCCAATCGGCGGTTTAACTGAAAAACTTTTAGCTGCTAAAAGAAATAAAATAAAAACAGTTCTTATTCCTTTTGAAAACAAAATCGATTTAAAAGAGATGCAGCATGAAGTAAAAGAAGGAATAAAGATTATTCCTATAAAAATGATTGAAGATGCTATTCCATATATTTTTCCTGTTAGAAAAAGAACAACTAATAGAAACGTAAAAGCATCAAAGAAAAGGACAAAATAATTTGGCAGAGTCTTTATTTGTAGATAAATCTTTAACCCTTGACGAACAATATGAAAATCTTCTAAAGCAATTAAAATCATTATTAGTAAAGGAAGATAATTTACTTTCAAATTTTTCTAATTTTGTCGCTGCAATTAAACAAACATTCACAAAAATAAGCTGGGTTGGATTTTATTTTTTAGATGGAGATCATCTTTATTTAGGACCATTCCAGGGTAAAATTTCATGCACTAATATTGCTTTGGGTAAAGGTGTTTGTGGAAAATCAGTCAAAGATAAAAAGACTATTATTGTACCTGATGTTTCAAAATTTGAAGGTCACATAGCTTGTGATTCAGATACAAAATCAGAAATTGTTGTCCCTGTTTTTAAAGAGAAAGAAGTTTTTGCAGTTTTAGATATCGATAGCTTAGAGTACAATTCATTCGATGAAACTGATGCAAAACATTTAGGAAATATGTGTAACTTTCTATCAACATTTATAAGTAATAATACAACCAAAATTTTATAATGGCATATATTGTAACTGCAAGAAAATGGAGACCCAGCAAATTTTCAGAAATTGTTGGACAAGAACACATTACAAATACACTCATCAATGCAATAAAAAGTGAAAGAATTGCACACGCTTATCTATTTACTGGACCAAGAGGAGTGGGTAAAACTACAACTGCAAGAATTCTCGCCAAACGATTAAACTGCTTAAACCCCAACGGTGCAGAACCTTGCGATGAATGTGAACTTTGCAAGACCGTAAAAGAAAATCAGCTTTTAGATATAATTGAAATAGACGGTGCATCAAACAGAGGAATAGATGAAATAAGATCTTTACGAGATTCTGTTAAATATGCTCCGACTAAAGGAAAGTACAAAGTATATATCATAGATGAAGTTCATATGTTAACAAGGGAATCTTTTAATGCTTTTTTAAAAACCCTGGAAGAACCCCCTGAACATACGGTATTTATTTTTGCTACTACAGATGTACACAAAGTTCCTCTTACAATTATCTCACGCTGCCAAAGGTATGATTTTAAACGTATCCAATTGCACACTATAAAAGAACAGCTTCATAAAATAGCCGTTAATGAAAAATATGAAATAGACGATGAAACACTTACCATCATAGCAAAAAAAGCCGATGGTGCACTGCGCGATGCAGAAAGTTATTTTGACCAGGTAATTACTTACTGCGGTGATAACATAACTAAAGAAGCTGTTTCTGAAATGCTGAATTTAATTTCGGATGATATTTATTTTGATGTTTCGGATGCAGTAATAAATAAAGATTATAAATCAATTTTTAATATTACGGAAACCATTTACCAAAACGGATGGAATTTTATTGATTTCTTTACCGGGTTAATTGAACACTTCAGAAATATTCTTACGGTCACACTTACTGATAAATCTGATTTAATAGAAACATCCGAAGCAAATAAGAAAAGATATCTTCAATATAAAAATATTTTTTCAGAAGGCGATCTGCTAAGACTTTTAAACTACCTGAACAAATCTTTTCAGGAATTACGTTTTACACAAAATCAAAAACTTAAAATTGAAGTGTCTCTTACACATTTGGTCGGGTTGGAAAAATCTTCTACAATCAGTGAAATAATTTCCAAGGTTAATAACATTAATATCGAACAAGCAGGTAACTCTGAAGATTATCAGCAATCAAAAAAAAAATCAATTAAAATAGAAGAACCCAAAACCGAAATAAGAAAAGAAATCCCCATATTCAAAGAACCTCCTCCACCTCAAAGAATCAAAGAAGAGTCTAAACCCGAAGAAGAACCGCAAAAAAGTTTGCCTCTTAATTATGAGTTTATTTTGTCAAAATGGGACGGCTTTGTCGACATAGTTTCTAATGAGAAGCCCCTAATTCTTGGACCTGTTATTCAAAATGCTGAAGTTCAAAATTTTGAAGGTAATAAACTTAATCTTACCGGCATAGATAAAGACGGTAAATTTTTATTAAAAAGTCATAAAGATTATATTGAAAAAAAAGCATTGGATTATTTCGGTAAGAAAATATATTTCGATTTTATTGAGACAGAAGCCAAAAAACATGATTTTAAAAGAGAAGAAACCAAGAACATTCCGGAAACGAAAACCACCGTTGAAAACTCACCCATTATAAACAAAATCATATCCGAATTGGGAGGACAGGAGATAAAGTAAACTACCAACTTGTTGAAAATTTACAGTTCCTTCTAAGAAAAAAAATTTTATAAATATTTATATTTTGATACTTTACAAGAATTTAACTATTTTTATAAACTATGTCCAAAAATTTAATTGTGGCAATAGATGGTCCGGCTGGCTCCGGTAAAAGTACTTCGGCTAAACTTGTTGCCCGACACTTGGGTTATTTATATGTAGACAGCGGAGCAATGTACAGGGCAGTCACTTTTTTGGCTATTAAAAAAAATGTTCTTAACAATAATGATGAAATAATAAAACTTGCCGAAGAAACTAATATTGAACTGAAATTTATAGATGGTGAAACTCGTGTTTTTACAAACGGCAAAAACATAACTGATGGCATTCGTTCAGTGGAAGTAAATGAAAACGTAAGCATTGTTAGTAAAATTGACGGTGTTAGAAAAGCACTTGTAAAAAAACAAAAAGCAATGGGCAATTTAAACTGCGGTATTGTTATGGAAGGTAGGGATATTACAACGGTTGTTTTTCCCAATGCAGATGTAAAGATTTTTCTAACGGCTTCAATTGAAAGAAGAACAGAAAGAAGGGTGAAAGAATACAATGAGAAAGGAATTGATGTTGGTGTAAATGAAATTCAGCAAAATATTTCTTTAAGGGATAAATTAGATTCAACCAGAGAAGTTAGCCCGCTTGTAAAAGCAGAAGATGCAATAGAAATTGATACTTCCAAAGTAACTATTGAAGAGCAAGTTGAAAAAATATTGGCAATTGTAAAAGAAACAGTCGATAAAAAGGATAGTAAAAGAAAATAATAAAAAGTTTTAAAGCCAAACTAATTTATATGTTTAACTAAACCTCTGTGTTTTTACTTTTTTGGCTTTAAGTAAATAATACAGATCTATTTAATTAAGGAGTTCAAATGTCCGAAGAAATAAAAGAAGTGATTGAAAATTTAGTGACTGTAGATGATTTTGAAAAAGCTAAAAAAAGCTTTAATGATGATGAATATTCACAAGACGAGTTTTTAACACTTGCAAGGCTTTATTCAGATTCATTCAAAGATGTAAAAGAGGGTGAATTAATAAAAGCTAAAATCATACAGATTCAAGGTGATCATGTTATACTTGATGTTGGTTTTAAATCAGAAGGTTCTATTTCAAGAAATGAATTTGAAAACAGAGATGAAATAAAAGTCGGTGATGAAGTTGAAGTAGTACTTGAAAGCGTTGAAGATAGAAACGGAAATTTAGTATTAAGTAAACAAAGAGCAGATTTCTTGCGTATCTGGGATAAGGTAATGCATTCGTATGAAACAAAAGAAGTTCTGCAAGGAAAAATCCTAAAAAGAATTAAAGGCGGAATGGTTGTTGATTTGATGGGAATGGAAGCTTTTCTACCTGGCTCTCAAATTGACATCAGACCAATCAGAGACTTTGATGCTTTCGTCGGTCAAACTATGGACTTTGTTGTTGTTAAAGTAAATATACCTACGGAAAACGTTGTTGTTTCTCATAAAGTTCTTGTTGAAGAAGAAATGTCAGGTCAAAGAGATTCAATTCTTAACGGTCTTGAAAAAGGACAAATACTCGAAGGTACCGTAAAAGCAATTACGGATTTCGGTGTTTTTGTTGACCTTGGCGGCGTTGACGGTTTGATTCACATAACTGATTTAAGCTGGGGAAGAATTAAGCATCCAAACGAAATTGTAAAATTAGATGAAACAATAAAAGTTGTTGTTACCGATTTTGATGAAGAGAAAAAACGTATCTCTCTCAGCTTAAAAAGACTTCAACCTCATCCTTGGGAAAATATTGAAGAAAGATTTAATATCGGTGATAAGGTTTCAGGCAGAGTTGTTTCTCTTACGGACTACGGCGCTTTTATTGAAATCGATAAGGGTATTGAGGGATTGATTCACAACTCGGAAATGAGTTGGACTCAACACATAAAACATCCTTCACAAATGGTTTCTATGGGACAAATAATAGAAGCTGTTATTCTAAGTTTGGACAAAGAAGATAAGAAAATTTCTCTCGGTATTAAACAATTGGAACCCGATCCATGGCAGTCCCTAATGGAAAAATATCCGGTTGATTCGCACCATGTTGGTACTGCACGCAATCTAACTAATTTTGGTGTGTTTGTTGAATTAGAACCCGGTGTTGACGGTTTGGTTCATATTTCTGATTTATCCTGGACTAAGAAAGTTCGTCACCCAGGTGAGATTATCAAAAAAGGTGAACAGCTTGAGGTTATTGTTTTAGATGTTGATGTCGAATCAAGGAAAATTTCTTTGGGACATAAACAGGTTCATCAAAATCCTTGGGATAAATTTGAGGAATTATACAAACCGGGATTTGAAACAACCGGCAAGGTTGTAAGAATAATCGATAAAGGACTGATAGTAGAATTACCCGATGAAGTAGATGGTTTTGTACCTGCTTCTCATCTGTCTCCTTCTAAAATAAAAAATGTTGCTAATCATTTTCCTTTGGAAGAAACTTTACCGATGAAGGTTATTGAATTTGACAAAGAGAACAAGAAAATTGTTTTAAGTGTGTTAAATTCAATTAGAGATAAAAGTGAAGAGGAAATTCAGGAATATTTGAACAACCACAAACTTGACCGTGTTTCAGTACAAGCAATAAAAAGTGCTGACGCTCCTTCGGTTGCGCCTACTGATTTTCAAGTATTTGAAACTAAAGAAGAACCTCAACAGCCTGCGGAAAATAAGGAACCTGTAGAGAATCAAAAAGACGAAAATATAGAAGCTGAATAGCTACAAATTAAAAAGGGCGGATTCTAACCGCCCTTTTTATCTATCCATTATTGTTCCCTATTTAGAACCTGTATGCTCCATTATAGACCTCTTGTTTTAGCAACAAATAAAAATTTAAATAAAGCAGTAAGCGAAAATTTATTTAGGGAGGATTTATTTTACAGACTAAGTATAATACAAATTGAAGTTCCTCCCCTGAGAGAAAAAAGAAGATATCTTGTTATTAGCAAATCAAATAATAGGAAATTATTGCAAAAAAGATGACATACCGTTAAGAAAGTTTTCTCCCGAAGTAGAAGAAGTAATGAAGGGATATGCTTAGCCCGGTAATGTTAGAGAATTACAAAACGTTCTTGGCAGAACTTATTATTTTTGCTCTAAAGAAATTATAGAAAGCAAAGATCTTCCTCTTCCAATTTCAGATAATAATTTGGGTATTGGTGAAGATTATTTGAATTTAAATTATAAAGAAGCAAAAAATAAAATAATGGAAATTTTTGAAGAGAAATATTTGATACATAATTTTAAGAAAAATCACGGTAATATTTCACGTACAGCTCAAGTATGTGGTATGGATAGGAGAACAATTCACAGGATATTAAAATATTTCGATATCATTTATAAAAATGATGAATAGAATAATTTATTAAAGACCGAAAACAATTATTGCAAATCCGCTTAAAAAAATTGCAGCTCCCGCCATTGGATGTGTATACTTTTCAAATTTATGAAGCGGTAAAAAGCTCATTTCATATAAAGATAAAAACACTACTGCAAGCATAGTTCCAATTGTAATTATTGCATATACAAGCGTGACTATAATTAATCCGTATAAATTTTCCCTCGCCGCAGGATACATAAGAATAGGAATTAATGGTTCACACGGACCGAAAATAAAAATTGTGAATAAAATCCACGGAGTTATATTTTTCTTTCCATCTTCATCGTGAACGTGCAAGTGCCCTTCTTTATGCTTATGGGAATGTTGATGCAATTGCCCGTCGGAATGAGAATGAATATGAGTGTGAGGTTTGTTTTTAATAACCCTATGAACACCCCAAATAAAGTATACAAATCCGAACGTAATTAAAAACCAAGCAGCAATACTTCCTCGAGTTGCTTCAATTTCTGTAAGATTATTTACTGCTATACCTAATGCAATTCCAATAATACCTAAAATAACCGAACTAAAAACATGACCGACACCGCAAATACCTGTAACCCAAAAAGTCTTTATCTTTGACCAGTTGCGTGCTTTTGACATTGCAACGAATGGAATATAATGATCAGGTCCTAAAAGGGTATGAAGAAAACCCACAGAACCGGCAGTAAGAGTTAATATTAATATTCCTTCTGACATTCTATAAAGTTTTAGAATAAACAAAAATTAAAATAATTTCATTTCCCAATTATAAAATTATTTAATAGATTAATATTCGTATTTTTTATTTAAAGTAGCAAGTATCAGATTAAAAAAATTTTATTTGATTATTTTAGGTATTGCGATGCACGAGTTATCAATTGCACAAAGTATAATTGATTTAGTTTATCAGTATTTACCTGAAAAGAATTTTGGTGCAGTTAAATCTGTAAATGTAAAGATTGGTAAATTCAGCAATATTTTAACCGACTCATTAGAGTTCTGCTTTGACGCTTTGATTAAAGATTCGCCACTTCAGGGAGCTTCTCTTAAAATTAAAAACATACCGGTACAAATTGAATGTTTAGAATGTAAAACTATTTCTGATATAGAACCGCCGATTTTTTTATGCCCCAATTGCAATAGTAGTTCAATCAAAATCATTTCCGGAACCGAAATGCAGGTTGTGGAAATTGAATTAAAAGATGAAATAATGGAGGAAAAATGAGTGTAATAACTGTTGAAAGAAAAGTGCTTGAAAAAAATGATATTATTGCCGCTGAGAATAGAAAAAAATTCAAAGAAAATAAATTGCTTGTTGTAAATCTTGTAAGTTCACCCGGTTCAGGTAAAACGAGTGTTATTGAAAAAACAATCTCGTTATCTGAAAACAGATTAAAATTAGGAGTAATTGAAGGTGATGTTCAAACTGACCTTGATGCACAAAGGGTAGAAGCATATAATGTGCCTGTTGTGCAAATAGTAACAAACGGAGCCTGTCATTTGGAAGCTGCATTAGTAAGAGATGCTTATAAAAAGTTGAACTTAGATGAATTGGAAATTTTATTTATTGAAAATGTAGGCAATCTTGTTTGTCCCGCTGCCTATGATTTAGGGGAAGATTTTAAAGTGCTAATCGTCAGCACTACCGAGGGAGATGATAAACCGCTAAAATATCCTGCAATGTTTAGAAATTCTTCCGCTTTAATAATTAATAAAATTGATTTGCTTCCATATGTTAATTGTAATGTTGAAAACTTAAGAAACAATGCCTTAACCATAAATCCATCTCTAAAAATATTTACTACTTCCTGTACAACAGGCGAAGGTGTAAACGAATGGATTGACTGGCTTGCATCTAAAAAATAGATGATTTCAAGAATTCACATAGCCATTAGGGGGGCTGTGCAAGGAGTGGGCTTTCGTCCGTTTATTTACAAACTTGCCGAAGAAATGAATTTAAAAGGTTATGTGTTAAATTCTTCTAAAGGTGTTTTTATTGAAGCTGAATCGGAGAAACCCGCTTTAGGGAATTTTGTTATCAGAATAGAAAAAGAAAAACCACCTCTATCAGTCATTACAAGTTTTGAAACAATATTTTTAGACCCTGTTAATTATAAAAAATTTGAAATAAGAAAAAGTGAAAATGAATCGGAAACTTCTGCATTAATACTACCTGATATTTCTACTTGCCCTGACTGCTTGAATGAGATGTTGAACCCAAATGACAGAAGATATTTATACCCTTTTATAAATTGTACAAATTGCGGTCCAAGATTCTCAATTATCGAATCACTTCCCTATGACAGGCCCAACACATCAATGAAAGATTTTGTTATGTGCGATAAATGCAGAGAAGAATATGAAAACCCAATGGACAGGAGGTTTCACGCTCAACCCACTGCATGTCCTGATTGCGGACCTCAAATACAGCTTTGGAATGAACAAGGAGAACTAATTTCTGAAAAAAATGAAGTCCTGTTTAAAACAATAAAATTAATTGCAGAAGGAAAAATTATTGCATTAAAGGGACTCGGCGGTTTTCAATTAATTGTTGATGCTGCAAACCAATCAGCAGTAAAAGAATTAAGAAAAAGAAAAAAAAGAGACGGCAAACCTTTTGCGTTAATGTTCCCCGATTTAGATTCTGTGAAAAGTGTTTGCCAAGTTATCGAAATTGAAGAACGGTTGTTAAACTCTCCAGAAAAACCGATTGTTCTTTTGAAGAAAACAGATGGAACCAATTCACAAATCTTTATAGCAGAAAACGTAGCTCCAAACAATCCTTATTTAGGAATAATGCTGCCATATACACCCCTACATTATCTGCTAATGAAAAAATTTAATAAACCAATCATAGCAACAAGCGGTAATTTGTCGGAAGAGCCAATGTGTATTGACAACAATGAAGCACTAAAAAGATTAAATGGAATTGCGGATTACTTTCTTGTTAATGACAGACCAATTATAAGACACGTTGATGATTCAATTGTTAGAGTAATAAATAATAGAGAACTGGTCTTGAGAAGAGCACGCGGATTTGCTCCGCTTCCAATACAAGTTAATATTAATAAAAAAGGGATATCTGTATTAGGAGTCGGCGGACATCTAAAAAACACTGTTTCCCTATTAACCGGCGATAATCTTTTTACAAGCCAACATATAGGTGATTTATCAACCGAAGAATCAAATAAAGCCTTTCTTCAGGTTATTAAAGATTTTACTAATTTATATAATACAAAACCAAATGTTGTTATTTCCGATTTACACCCCGAATACATTTCAACTAAATATTCTCAGAATTTGAATATTGCAAACGAAAAAGTACAACATCATTACGCACATATTGCAGCATGCAGATTGGAAAACAGAGTGACCGGAGATGCATTAGGAGTTTCATGGGATGGTACCGGTTATGGTTTAGACGGCAGTATTTGGGGAAGTGAATTTTTTATTTCCGGAAGTAATTATTATAAGCATGTCGGTCAATTCAGAAAATTCAGGTTACCCGGTGGAGAGAAAGCCATTAAAGAACCCAGAAGGACTTCTCTTTCAATTTTATATGAAATATATGGTAATCAATTTAATAAGAATTTACTTAAGGGAATTTTTACTACCAAGGAAATTGAAATTCTAATTTCAATACTGAATAAAAATATTAATTCTCCCTTTACTTCCAGTTGCGGCAGATTGTTTGATGCGATATCGTCTTTGACCGGTTTATGTCAAGTTTTAAGTTACGAAGCAGAGGGAGCTATGCAATTAGAGTTTTGTGCCGATGAAAATGAAAAAGGATTTTATCCATTTAATATTGATAAAAAAGATATTTTTATAATAGACTGGGAACCGATGATAAAATCTATTCTTAGTGATCTTAAATTAAAAGTTAATGTTGCTATCATCTCGGCAAAATTTCATAATACACTTTCTCAAATTATACTGTCAGTTGCAAATAGAATAAATATTAATAAAATAATACTTAGCGGTGGTTGTTTTCAGAACAAAATTTTAACAGAAAATACAATTAAAATTTTAAATGAAAATAATTATCAAGTATATTGGCATCAAAGAATTCCCCCGAATGACGGTGGGATTTCTGTCGGGCAGATTGCAGCATATTTGTTTTTAATGAACAGTGATTGCAAGGTGGTAAATAATTTATCAAACAAAAAGAATGTGAAAAAAGATTTATTAATTAGGGAGATTTAAAATGTGTCTTGCCGTACCGGGAAAAATTAAATCAATAGATGAAAGCAATCCTGATTTAAAAATGGCTAAGGTTAGTTTCGGAGGTGTAACCAAAGAGGTTTGCCTGCAGTGGCTGCCTGATGCTGAAATCGGTGATTATGTACTTGTACACGTTGGATTTGCCCTAAGCAAAATAGACGAAAAAGATGCACTTGAGACAATTAATATTTTAAAAGAAATGGGAGATATCGAATAAATATTTGATAATCTGTTGTAGAGTATGAAATACCTTAATGAATACCGTGACTCTGAAACGGCAAAAAAACTTTCGGAAGAAATAAAAAAGATTACCACCCGTCCGTGGAATATAATGGAAATATGCGGTGGACAGACATATACAATTCTTAAATATAATATAACAGAATTACTTCCCAATGAAATAACACTAATCCACGGTCCGGGTTGCCCGGTATGTGTTACACCGTTGGAACTGATTGACAAAGCTATAGCAATTGCAAGCCGTGATGATGTGATTTTCACATCGTTCGGTGATATGCTAAGAGTTCCAGGTTCTGATTTGGACCTGTTAAGCGTAAAAGCAAAGGGTGGAAATGTTAAAATGGTTTACTCTCCATTGGATGCTGTAAAAATAGCTGAGCAAAACCCGGATAAAAAAGTTGTTTTTTTTGCTGTCGGATTTGAAACAACAGCACCTGCTAATGCGATGTCAGTTGTGGAAGCATATAAAAGAGGTGTAGATAATTATTCAATTCTTTGCTCTCACGTTCTCGTACCTCCCGCAATTGAACTTTTATTAAATTCACCCGATAACCGAATAGAAGGCTTTTTAGCAGCCGGTCACGTTTGTACTGTAATGGGTTATGAGGAATACATTCCGTTGGTAGATAAATTTAAAATTCCAATCGTTGTGACGGGTTTTGAGCCTGTTGATATTTTACAAGGTATTTATCAAGTAGTAAAACAACTTGAGAAAAACGAATATAAAATTGAGAACCAGTATAGCAGAGTTGTAAAAAAAGAAGGGAACATTGCTGCCAAAGAATTACTGCGGAAAGTATTTGAAACCACGAACAGAAAATGGAGAGGAATTGGTGAAATCCCTATGAGCGGTTGGAAACTTAAAGATAAGTACAGCGGATTTGATGCTGAGAAAATTTTTGATGTGAGAGATATTAAGACAAAGGAATCATCTTTCTGTATTGCAGGTAAAATTTTGCAGGGAATAAATACACCTGATGAATGTGAAGCATTCGGAAACAAATGTACACCCGAACATCCGCTTGGTGCTCCGATGGTTTCGACAGAGGGTGCTTGTGCGGCTTATTTCCATTACGGCAAAGTAAAAAGGAAAAAATTTGTAAATGAGTAAAAACGAAATAAATATTTCTACCGGATTAAATTGCCCTATTCCTAAATCGGATTATGAGAACGTATTACTTGCTCACGGAGGGGGAGGAACACTTACGCACCAACTTTTAGATAAAATGTTCTTTCCTAATTTCAGCAATGATATTTTAAATGTACATCACGACAGCGCGATATTGAATATCAACAATTCTCGTATAGCATTTACTACAGATTCATATGTTGTTAACCCTATTTTTTTTCCAGGTGGAAATATTGGGGATCTTGCTGTTTACGGTACAATAAATGATTTGGCAGTTGCAGGTGCAAAACCTCTTTATATTTCAGTAAGCTTTATTATTGAAGAAGGCTTGCCGATGGATGATTTATGGCAAATTGTTCTATCAATAAAATCTGCTTCGATTAGAGCAGGTGTACAAATTGTAACAGGCGACACTAAAGTAGTTGATAAAGGTAAAGGTGATAAAATTTTTATAAATACTTCCGGCATTGGTTTAATAAGCGAAGGGATAAATATTTCGCCTCAAAACTGTAAACCCGGAGACCTGATATTATTGAACGGTTCAATCGCTGAACACGGAATTACGATAATGTCTTCTCGTGAAGGACTGGAATTTGATACTGAAATAAAGAGCGATACTGCGCCTTTAAATTCTTTAATTGCTGAAATGCTTGATACTTCAAAAAATATTCACGTTATGAGGGACCCGACACGCGGCGGTATTGCAAGCACTTTGAATGAAATTGCTTCAAGTTCAAATTTAGGAATTCAAATATATGAAGATAAAATTCCGATTGAGGAAGAAGTTTTAGGTGCTTGTGAAATTCTTGGTCTTGATCCTTTATACATTGCAAATGAAGGGAAACTTTTAGCATTTGTCGATAAAAATGATGCCCAAAAAGTTTTAGATGCAATGAGAAAAAATGAGTTTGGTAAAAGATCTCAAATAATTGGAGAAGTAACTGAAAATAACCCTGGTACCGTGGTTATGAAAACTTCCATCGGAAGTAATAGAATAGTAGATATGATCTCAGGAGAACAATTACCCAGAATTTGTTAAGCATTAATAAAAAAAGTAAGCAAAATGTCAGCGGCAAAATCTTTAACATTGATAACACAAAACCAAAAAATGCAGGAAATAATTGCCCTCTTTGTTGAAGATACTATAAATGTAGACGATCTTCCGACGGAAATAAGCCTTAGTAATCCAATTGAAAATTTGATTAAAGCTTGACATAATTGTTATATAGGCGAAGGGTGGAATTTTGATTTTTTATTCTCCTAACAAATTATATCATATTTTTTGTTTTAATTAATTAAAATGTTTATCGTATATTTGTAGTAATTAATATGGAACATTATGAAGAATTTTAATGTTTCCAACATAATAAGCTTTAACAGCAATATAATTTCGATTCTTTCAAGTATTGAAAAGATTGCAAATTCAGATTGTTCAATACTGTTAGAAGGAGAAACGGGGGTAGGTAAAGAATTATTTGCCGAATACATACATCGTGTAAGTAACAGAAGTCACCAAAGTTTAATAAAAGTAGGATTATCTACACTCCCTCCAAATTTAATTGAAAGTGAATTGTTCGGACACGAGAAAGGGGCTTTTACCGGTTCTGATCACCAGAAAAAAGGACAGTTTGAATTAGCCGATAAGGGCACTATTTTCTTAGACGATATTGATGACTTCCCTTTTGACCTTCAATCAAAATTACTCCGAGTATTGGAATCAAGAGAAATAAAAAGAATAGGTGGACAAAAATCAATTAATTTGGATATAAGATTAGTTACAGCTACAAAAATTGATTTGAACCAATTAGTAGCACAGGGTCGTTTCAGAATGGATTTATTTTACAGAATTAATGTGTTCCCCATAACCATTCCACCTTTAAGAGAAAGAGTTGAAGACATACCATTATTAGTAAATCATTTCTTAAAATATTTTGAACCAAATAAAAAAATAAAAATCTCCGATGAAGCTTTAGATTCTCTAAAAAATTATACATGGCCTGGAAACATAAGGGAATTAAGAAATGTGATCCAGCGTATTGTCCTTTTCTCAAATGGAAGTATTAACTTAGAAAACTTACCAAATGAAATTAAAGGAGAAAAAACACTAGAATTATTTATGCAGGCTTGCGGTTCTTGTTTTATAAACCGTGATATGTCATTCGCAGATGTAATGACCTGTATAGAATCCCATTTACTGAAAAAAGCATTAAAGGAAGCTAATGGTAACTATTCAAAAGCAGCAAGGTCTCTGGGATTAAGCCTTTCCACTTTCAGGGACAAATGCAAGCGAAATAATATTGATAATAATAATGCCTCATAATCACATATCTACCTGTCGGTAAACCGTTAGCAATTAACGGAAAATCGTTAGTGAAAATTTCACACCTCTTTTTTTAATATAAAACAAGCTCTTTTCTTTGGCACTTCTCTTGTATGGTTCTAACTAATCATTAAGGGGATATTGTGACTAATTCTTCTGTTTTAATACTTGGAATGGGCAATAAACTATTTGGAGATGACGGTGTTGGAATCGTTATTGCCGAAAATTTAAAAGGTTTATTGTCAGATAGAAAATCAGTAACAGTAAAAACTACAAATTGGGGTGGTTTTAGAGTAATAGACCTTTTATCCGGTTTTGATCGTGCTATAATTATTGATGCATTTCAAACAAACAGCCAACCTCCCGGTTGTATTTCTAAATATGACTACAACGAAATAATTCATTCGGTAAGAATGATTTCATTTCACGATATAAATTTTGCAACAGCAGTCGAATTTGCAAAACAAATGGATATTCCTATGCCTGAAAGCATAACTATTTATGGAATAGAAATAATAAACACTAATGAGTTCTCAGAAGAATTAACAAAAGAAGTTGAAGCCTCTGTAGACAAATGTGTCCCTATCATAATGAATGAATTAGATACGTTGATTATGACGGAGAATCAACTATTAGGATAATTATTTAAATAAAATTAACAGGTAGAAAAGATGCAAAAAGATATTACATCACTTGAAGCGTTAGGGATAGCCATTAGAGATTTAATAGATACACAAGAACTTTATCAAAAGCTTTCTCAACTTTCTAATAACGATGTGCTTAAAGATAGATTTATGAATCTTTATTATGAAGAGAAAAAACACACACAACTGTTAAAAAAGAAATATAAAGAAATGTTTCCAACAGTAGAACTGATACTTCCGGAAAGTCAAATACCTAAAGACGTATTGAATACAAAACAAATTCAGAAATTGAGCATTAAAGACCTTTTGCAACTTGCTGTAGATGGACATAAACGTGCAAGAGAATTTTATTTGGATTGTGCCGAAACAGTAACCGACCTTTCAGGCAAAAGGATGTTCAGATTTTTAGCAGATATGAAATTCTCCCATCAAATGATGCTTTCGGCAGAGCTTGAAATGTTGGAAAAATATCCGGCTTATCTTGAAGATGTTAAAGGTTGGGAGGTTGAAACAAGATTTAAAACTGAAAAATAGAACTACACAATTGAAATATTACAATACTTCCAAATTGGAGTAGGAAGAATGAGGAATAATTAAAATGAAAATTGAAAACATTTATATACCAGGAAAACTAATTAAAAAAGAAGCTGATTTAAGAACTGCTTTTCTAAACAGCGTTCATTTTATACCTGAAGGCGATAAAATTAAAACTTGTCTTCAGTGCGGTACATGTACGGGCTCTTGTCCTTTGGCATATTTAATGGATATAACACCAAGGGAATTAATCGCACTTTATCGAGCGGGAGATATTGATTCGATTATTAAAAGCAGAACAATATGGGTATGTGCTTCGTGTTATGCCTGTCAAACACGATGTCCTGCTTCAATAAAAGTAACGGATATAATTTATTCATTAAAACGAATAGCAATGAACAGGAAAGTTTATCCCAAAATTCCTGTCCATTATTTATCTGATTCATTTATAAAAAGTATTAAAGCTTTTGGCAAACTAAATGAACCAAGACTAATGGTTTATTTTTTCTTAAAAAGCGGATTTTGGAAAGCATTCTCATTTCTTCCACTTGGTTTTAAGATGGCTATTAAGGGAAGATTGGAAATTAAAGCCGATAAAATAAAAGACATTAAAGGGTTGCGTAAAATTATTAATAAAGCACAAAAACTGGATATGCCGTTACAAGTTGCAGCGCAATCATATATAAAAGAAGCAGTAGGATATAAAGCTGTAGGCTAGAATTTTTTAGAAAAAAAATGGATAATTAAAATGAAATACACTTATTACCCTGGATGTAGCCTTCACTCTGCACATAAAGGATATGATTATTCTTGCAGAACTGTTTTAACAAAATTGGGCTGTGAATTAACGGAGCTAAATGACTGGAATTGTTGTGGCGCTACTATTTATATGTCCATCAAAAAAATCACTTCACTTGCAATTGCCGCAAGAAATCTTGCACTTGCTGAAAAACAAGGGCTGGATATTGTAACACCCTGTAGTTCCTGCTTTACAATATTGAATAAAGCACACAAATATTTAACAAATAGCCAGGAGCTGTTAGATAGTGTTAATGAGTGTCTTGCTGAGGATGGACTTGAATATAATTGTACTGCCAGAGTAAGGCATCCATTAGACGTATTAGTAAATGATGTAGGAGTTGAAATAATTAAACTTTATTTACAAAAGCCACTAAATGATTTGAAAATAGCAAATTATTACGGGTGCCAGATTGTTAGACCCGATAAAGAATTTGATGACAGAGAAAATCCTACTTCTATGGAAAATTTGTTTGAGTCGGTCGGTGCTGAAAATGTTTATTTCCCTTGCAAATTACGTTGCTGCGGTGGAATGTTAATGACAACATATAAAAATGCAGCTTTAAATTTATCAAATGAGATTTTAGAAAGAGCGGAAGAAAACAATGCTGATTGTATTGCAACAACTTGTCCGCTTTGTCAAATGAATCTTGAAGCATATCAAAATAAAATGAATAAGATCTATAATACAAAACATAAAATGCCTATTCTCTTTTTTACACAAATACTAGGTGTAGCATTAGGATTAAGTGAAAAAGAATTAGGTATTGATAAAAATTTTTATAGTTGTGAAAAACTGAATAATATTTACAACTCTTCAATAACTGAAAAGTTAGTATAAGAATGTTTTTGGAGTTTTAATATGGATAATAATAAACAGAAAATCGGTGTTTACATTTGTCATTGCGGTGTAAATATATCGCAAACAGTGGATGTTGAAAAAGTTGCCGAAACATTAAAAGCAAATCCAAATGTTGAAATATCATGCACATATAAATTTATGTGTTCTGATCCCGGCCAAAAAATGATAGAAGATGATATTCAAAACAAAGGATTAACACGCGTAGTTGTAGCAGCTTGTACACCACATATGCACGAATTAACCTTCAGAAATGCTTGTGAACGCGGTGGCTTAAATCGTTATTTATTCCAAATGGCTAACATCCGAGAACAATGTGCATGGGTACACGATGATAGAAAACAAGCTACAGACAAAGCCAAATCACTTGTTAATGCATCGGTTCATAGAGTAGTACTGCAAGAACCATTGACTCCTATGAAAGCTCACATAAATCCAGATACATTAATTGTGGGTGCCGGAATAGCAGGAGTTCAATCTGCATTGGAAATAGCTGAGTCGGACAACAATGTCTATCTTGTTGAAAAGGAATCCACAATTGGCGGACAAATGGCAAAATTTGATAAAACATTTCCAACTTTGGATTGTTCGGCTTGTATATTGACTCCAAAAATGGTTTCCGTGAGCCATAGAAAGAATATTAAATTATTTACACTTTCTGAAGTTGAAGAAGTAAGCGGATATATTGGAAATTTTAAGGTTAAGATTAAAAAGAAAGCAAGATTTGTAAATGATAAATGTACTTCTTGTGACGAATGTACAAACGTATGCCCAGTTCATGTTCCGAATTGGTTCGATGAATTTACCCAAAACAGGACAGCAATTCACAAAGCATTTCCGCAAGCAGTTCCAAATACATATGTTATAGACAGACAAGAAAGACCTCCGTGTATTGAAGTCTGTCCGATAAGACAGGAGGCTGCAGGGTATATTGCATTAATAAGAGAAAAACGTTTCCACGAAGCAGCTCAATTAATTCATAAAAGAAATCCACTTGCCGTAGTTTGCGGAAGAGTATGCTATCATCCTTGTGAAAGTGAATGTAACCGCGGTCATGTTGATAAACCACTTGCTATTCAACAGCTCAAACGATTTGCATTAGATTGGGAAACAGAACATAACGGTACGTTTGAACCTCCTGAAATTGAAAATCATCGCAGTGAAAAAGTTGCTGTTATTGGTTCGGGTCCATCAGGGCTTACTTGCGCATATGATTTAATTATAAAAGGGTATAAAGTAACGGTGTTTGAAAAACAATCAATACCCGGCGGAATGTTGGCAGTTGGAATTCCGGAATACAGACTTCCTAAAAAAATACTTGCTAAGGAAATAAATTACTTCAAAAAAATGGGAATTGAATTTAAGACAAATGTTGCATTAGGCACTGATTTTACAACCGACGAATTGTTCAAAGAAGGTTATTCTGCTGTATTTTTAGCTATGGGTGCTCATAACAGTATAAAATTAAATGTACCAAATGAAGATACAAAAGGTGTAATATCCGGAGTAGAATTCCTTAGAAAAGTAAATATTGGTATCTCTCCAAATATTGGAAATAATATTGTAATAATTGGAGGTGGTAATACTGCTATTGACGCTGCAAGAACTGCACAAAGAATGGGGTCAAAAAAAGTAACCATACTTTACAGAAGAACAAAATTAGAAATGCCTGCATCCCCTGAGGAAATAGCTGATGCAGAAGAAGAAGGAATTCATATCTCTTACCTAACCGCACCAAGTGAAGTTTGGACAGAAAATGGTAAACTTAGAGGACTCAAATGCATTAGGATGAAGTTAGGAGAGCCTGATTCTTCCGGTAGAAGAAGACCGATACCTGTTACAAATTCAGAACACGAGTTAGAATTTGATACTGTCATTGTTGCTGTAAGTCAATCGCCGGATTTATCCGGACTTAACGGCAAATCAAAAATCAATATTGAAAAAACAAAATGGAATACGATAAAAGCAAATCCAGAGACATTACAAACTAGTGATTCTAGAATGTTTGCCGGTGGTGATGTTGTTCTAGGTCCTTCAACAATAATTGAATCTATGGGACAAGGTAGAAGGGCTGCTGAATCAATAGATAAATTTATAAATGGAGAACCATTAAATAATTATACTACTCATATTGTTAAATCTAAAGTCTTAAGAGGAGAAGATTTCAGACCTCATTCATATGCACCAACTTATAAAGAAACTTCAAAAGCATTAAGAGAAGAAATGCCGAAAATTGATCCTAAAATAAGAGTCAAATCATTTGATGAAGTTGAATTAGGATTTACTGAAGAACAGGCTGTAAGAGAAGCTACTCGCTGTCTTAACTGTGGTGTGTGTGTAGAATGTCACGAATGCGAAAGAGTTTGTGAACCAGGTGCAGTTGACTACGGAATGCAGGATGAAATTGTAGAAGTAGATGTAGGACAAATAATTATAGCAACAGGTTACGATATTTTTAATGCTTCCAAGTTTATTCCTTACGGATACGGAAAACTTAAAAATGTTTTTAATTCTCTTGAGTTTGAACGTTTGTTAAGCTCTACAGGACCAACAGGAGGTAAAGTATTATTAGAAAACGGTAAAGAACCAAGAGCTGTAGCAATCATACATTGTGTAGGTTCCAGAGATGAAAATTTTAATAAGTATTGTTCAAGAGTATGTTGCATGTATGCGTTGAAATTTGCACATCTCGTTAAAGACAGAACCAATGCCGAAGTTTATCAATTTTATATTGATATGCGAGCTTACGGAAAAGGTTATGAAGAATTTTATAAGAGAGTTCTTGATGAGGGTGTTAATGTTATTAGGGGTAAAGTTGCAGAAGTAGTAGAACGGAAGGCAGATGAAGGAGACAAGTTCCTTGCAGTAAGATGTGAAGACACCTTGGTTGGAAAATACAGAGAAATACCCGTAGATATGGTAGTCCTTTGTAATGCACTCCAGCCAAGTAAAACTTCCAATAAAGTTGCTAAAATATTTAGTCTATCAAAAAGCCCCGATGGTTTCTTCCTTGAAAAACATCCTAAACTTGATCCGTTCTCAACTGTAAGTGACGGAATATATATTGCAGGCTGTGCACAAGGACCAAAGGACATACCTGATACTGTTGCTCAAGCCGCAGGTGCTGCAGGAAGAGCACTTTCTTTAATTTCAAAAGCTGAAGTAGAACTTGATCCTGTAAGGGCATCAATTGATGAAGCATTTTGTTCCGGCTGTAGAATTTGCAATAATCTATGTCCTTATGGAGCCATTGATTTCATTGAGGATGAAAAAGTATCAATTGTAAACGATGCGCTTTGTAAAGGATGCGGAACATGTGTTGCTGCTTGCCCTGCAGGTGCAATTACGGGTAAAGGATTTTCTGATAATCAAATCTATGCAGAGATTGAAGGAATTTTAGAAGAAGTTTAATTAAAAAGAGATAACAAAATGGATACAGAAGAAAAAACAAAAAAAGAAAAAGAAGTTAAATCAAACGAAAAGTTCGAACCCAAGATTATAGCATTTATGTGTAATTGGTGTTCATATTCTGGAGCAGATCTTGCCGGTGTTTCAAGAATTAAATCTTCACCGAATATAAGAATTATAAGAACTATGTGCTCTGGCAGGGTTGATCCGTCATTTATCATTCAAGCATTTCAAAAAGGTGCTGATGGGGTTATGGTAGCAGGTTGTCACTTTGGTGATTGTCATTATGTTGAGGGCAATTTTAAAACTATGAGAAGAATAGAATTGCTGAAATTAGTTATAAAACAATTTGGAATAAATGAGAAAAGAGTGAGACTTGAATGGATATCTGCCTCAGAAGCAGAAAAATACGCAAAAGCATCATTCGAGTTTACAAAACAAATAAAGGAACTTGGTCAATTAAGGTTGATAAAAAATTAATTATTGGAGTTTGTAATGGCTAAACCGAAATTAGCTTTGTACTGGGCTGCAAGCTGCGGCGGCTGTGAAATTACTATTGTTGATACCGAAGAAAAAATATTAGATGTTGCAGATTTTTTTGATATAGTGCTTTGGCCCTGTATTATGGATTTTAAATATGAAGACGTAAAAGCAATAGATGACGGTGATATTACAATAACACTGTTCAATGGTGCAATAAGAAATTCAGAAAATCTTGAAATGGCAAAACTACTAAGACGAAAATCAAAGCTGCTAATTGCTTTTGGTTCCTGCGCACAAGATGGTTGTATTCCTGGACTTTCAAATTTTTATGATAGACAAAGTACTTTTGATTATATCTATAATGAATCACCCAGTCTTGAAGAAAGTTCAAAAGGAGTATTTCCGCAAACTAAAACTAAAATGCCTGAGGGTGAAATTGATATTCCCGATTTTTGGGATACTGTTAAAACCCTTGATCAGGTTGTTGATGTAGATTATTATATCCCGGGATGTCCACCACAATCATTTCAGGTTATTACAGTTTTATTAGCAGTTATAGAAATACTGAAGAACGGTAAAGAACTTCCTCCTAAAGGAGCAGTGCTTGGGGCAGGTGAAAAAACTTGCTGTGATGAATGTCCGAGAGAGAGAAAAGAGAAAAAAATCAAAGAGTTTTTCAGACCTCATGAAATAATTCCGAAAGATGACGAATGCCTTCTTGACCAAGGCATTCTGTGTGTGGGTCCGGCAACACGTAGCGGTTGTGGAGCATTATGTGTTCAGGTAAATGTTCCATGTAGAGGTTGTTATGGTGCGCCCGTAAATGTAAGAGATCAGGGTTCAAAAATGATTTCTGCATTAGGCTCTGTTATTGATGCAACAACTCCAGAAGAAGTACAAAAAATTATTGGTAAAATTGCTGATCCATTAGGTACTTTTTATAGATTTTCTCTTGCTGCATCTACTCTTAAAAGAGTTCAATTTTCTGATGAAAAATAAAATAAGTTAATAGAATAATCTATTGAGGAATTTATAATGAAAAGAATTAAAATAGATCCAATCACTAGACTTGAGGGTCACGGAAAAATAGATATATTTTTAGATGATGATGGCGAAGTTAAAAACTGTTATTTCATAGTTCCGGAACTTAGAGGCTTTGAAAAATTTTGTCAGGGCAGACCTGTTGAAGATATGCCGAGAATAACAACTCGAATTTGTGGAGTTTGCCCGGAGGCGCATCATATGGCATCGGCAAAAGCTTGTGATGCGGTTTATCATGTTGAAATTCCTTCAGCAGCAAAAAAATTGAGGGAACTTCTCTATTCAGTTTTTTTCTGTGCTGATCATACAGTACACTTTTATGCTTTAGGAGGACCGGATTTTGTTGTTGGCCCAGATGCTCCGAAAGGAAGTAGAAACCTTTTAGGTCTTATTAATATTGTTGGATTAGAATCCGGTAAAAAAGTAATAAAGTTAAGATCTCTTGCACAAAATATAATTCAAACACTCGGTGGTAAAAAAATACATCAGGTAACTTCATTACCTGGTGGTGTCTCAAAAGGATTGAGTGAAGAAGAAAGGGATATATTTGCTGAAGATCTGAAATATTTTATAGAATTCGGAAAGTTTACATTCAAAGTTTTTGAAGACTTTGTCTTAAAAAATTCAGCTTATGTTGACTTAATACTCTCTGATGCCTATACAACAAAAACATATTATATGGGTTTAGTTGATAAAAACAATAAAGTTAATTTTTACGACGGAAAAGTACGTGTGGTGGATCCTGATGGTAATGAGTATTGCAAGTATTCGCCTAATGAGTATACAGATTATATTGCAGAACATACTGAAAAATGGAATTATCTTAAATACCCATATCTAAAAGGAATTGGATGGAAAGGATTAGTAGGCGGTAAAGACAGCGGTGTATACCGTGCAACTCCACAATCCAGATTAAATGTGTCTGATGGTATGGCAACACCGTTGGCTCAGGCTGAATATGAAAAATACTATGAAACATTAACAGGCGACAGTTCAGGTAAAATGCCTGTTCATCACACTCTTGCAACACATTGGGCAAGAATAATAGAATTAATGTATTCGGCAGAAAGAGCAAATGAATTAATTAATGACCCAGAAATAACATCAAAAGAATATAGAGTTATTCCGACAGAAACACCGACAGAAGGTATAGCTATTGTTGAAGCACCGAGAGGTACACTTACTCACCATTATATTACAGATGAAAACGGAATTGTTAAGAAAGCCAATCTCATAGTTGGAACGACAAATAATCACGCAGCTATTTCTATGTCTATTAAACAAGCAGCAACTGGATTAATACATAAAGGTGTGGAAATAACAGATGGTTTATTAAATAAAATTGAAATGGCATTCCGTTCCTACGATCCATGTTTTGGTTGTGCAACACACACTCTGCCTGGTCAGATGCCCTTACAGCTTAATATTTATGATATGCAAGGAAATTTGCTAAATAGTAAAAAACGGTTTGTAGAATAGAATATTTAAATTAACAAATTATCTTAAATATATTATGTCTTTATAATAAATTTAAGTGTAATTCCCACTCTTAATTTATACTAAATAATAATGTATATTTGTAATCCATTTTATAACAAAGTATTACAGTTTTTTAAGGCAGAAAATATCCCTTTATTTTTAAAAAATGAATAAAAAAGTAGCATTACATACATTAGGCTGTAAATTAAATTTTTCGGAAACATCTACAATTGGTAAACAGTTTTTAGACCGTGGATTTGAGGTTGTTGATTTTAAGAATAGAGCTGACGTTTATTTAATTAATACCTGTACGGTAACGGAAAATGCCGATAGAGAATGCAGACAAATTGTGAGAAGAGCTTTAAGACTAAATCCTGAAGCGCACATAATTGTTAGCGGCTGCTACGCACAATTAAGTCCCGAAGAGATAGCTAAAATTGATGGAGTGGATACTGTACTTGGAAATAATGAAAAATTTAAATTGTTCTCTATTATAAATGATTTCAACAAAAGAGAACTCTCTTGTACCTTCGTCTCTCCGACCAATCAATTAAACGATTTCGGTGCTGCATATTCAACTGATGCCGATTCAAGAACCAGGGCATATTTAAAAATACAAGACGGCTGTGATTATATATGTACTTTTTGCACAATCCCTTTGGCAAGGGGTAAAAGCAGAAGTTTACAGCCTGAAGAAATATTAAATGAATTTAATACTTTGGTTAACAATGGCTACAAAGAAATTATTTTAACCGGTGTTAATGTCGGAGATTACGGAAAACACATCGGTAAAGATCTTTATTCTCTTTTGCTAAAAATGGTTGAGATCCCGGGTAAATTTAGAATTAGAATCAGCTCAATAGAACCCAACCTACTAACCGATGATATTATAGATTTAACAGCAGATAATGAAAAGATGTGCAGGCATTTTCATATTCCGTTACAAAGCGGAAGTTCAGATGTGTTAAAACTTATGCAAAGAAGATATACGACTAATTATTATTCATCATTAATAGAAAAATTAAAAAATAAAATTCCCGATGTAGGAATAGGTGTTGACGTTATTGTCGGAACACCCGGAGAGACCGACATATATTTTAAAGAGACTAAAAAATTTCTTTCCGAATTACCAATATCATATCTACACGTTTTTACCTATTCGGAAAGACCAAACACAAAAGCAGTACAGTTAAGCGGATCAGTAGATAAAGCAGAAAGAAAAAGAAGAAATAAAATACTTAGAATACTCAGTGATAAGAAGAAACATTCTTTTAATAATAAAATGATTGGTAAGGAATTAGAAGTGTTGTTCGAATCCGGGTATTCAGTTGATACCATAAAAGGCTTTACGTCAAATTATGTGAGAGTTGAAAATAGCTATAAGCCTGAACTTGAAAATAATTTTAATAACGTAAAAATATTAGAGGCTAATTCTTATATTTGTAAAGGCAAAATCATAGGCATAAATAATCCTGTTGATTTGCTCGCAGGATAATATTTATATTAAAAGTAATGAAAATAATTATTTTTACAATCCTTTTTGCTCCGGCATTTCTTTTCCCTCAGAGTGAGAATATTTTAAAATTAGAAAACCAGGTTAAGCAGAACCCTGTTGAATTTAGACAAACCAATCCATTACAAACAACAGAGACCTTCCATAAAAAAAGTACCGGACTTGCAGTACTTTACTCATTATTACTCCCTGGTATGGGTGAACTCTATGCCGATTCTTATTCCAGCGGGAAATTTTTTACTGTAGCTGACGGAGTGCTTTGGGGAATTTATTTAGGGGTAAACAGTAGTGCAAATTGGAAGAGGGATAAATACCAAACATTCGCAGTAACGAACGGCGGAATTACAAAAGCCGGCAAAACGGATAAGTACTTTTCTATCATCGGCATTTATTTAAATATAAATGACTACAACAATCAAAAGGCTCTTGAAAGAGACTTTAGTGCAATGTTGGATGAAAGTAAATATTACTGGAACTGGCAGAATAATGAAACAAGGAAACAATACAGGGATACTTGGTCGTCAAGCGAGCAGTCTTTTAACGATCTTAAATTTATAGCCGGTGCATTAATTATAAATAGAATTGCAAGCGTAATAAATGCAGTCCGTTTGGTATCCGCATACAACAAGCAAAAGGAAAAAGAATTAAGCTGGAATGTTTCTGTCGGTATTAAAAGAAGTATAACCTTACCAACAAGTTTAACCCTAAATTTTCAAACAAAATTTTAAACTTAACCAAATTTATGTAGCACAGATTAGTAATCTGTGCTACATAAATTTTGACTCTTCCCTGAAATCATCAAAACCTTTCGATTTAAATTCATTACCGTTTTTATCAATTATCAAACCTTCAGTGTCAGGTAGTTTGTTGATAAGTTTTATTCCTTCAATCGGGGCAAGGACAAAACAAGCTGTTGATAATGCGTCGGCGAACATTACACTTTTATTTATAACTGATACACTTCTCACGCTATTTGCCGGATAACCATTTAACGGATTAAAAATGTGACTGTATCTTTTACCATTTTCAAAAAAATATTTTTCGTAATCACCGGACGTTGCAACCCCGTAGTTATTTAATTTTATTTTATACAGTAATAGATTCACTATACGCGGATGTTTAATCCCTACTTTCCAATTTCTCCCTATTCCTTTTACTTCTCCGCCGATATTTACAAGCGCTTTTTTAATGCCGAATGATTTTATTATATCGATAGCCCTATCAACTGCGTAGCCTTTTGCTATTGATCCGAAATCTAATTGTATGTTTTTCTTTTTAATAATCTCTTTATCAGATATTTCAATATTCTTCCAGCCTGAATTAGCTAATGCAATGTTTAATTTTTTCTGCGACGGGATTAAGGGATTGTCTGTATTAAATCCCCAGGCAATTGTTAAACTTCCCAAAGAAGGATCGAAAGCTCCGTTTGTAAGTTTCCAAAGCGAATCATTAATTTGAATAAAATTATAAAGCTCATCATTTAATTTTATTTTAATTTTATCGGAATGATTGATTTCCCAAATCGGGCTTTTTTGATCGTAGGTTGAAAATAATTTTTCTATTCTTTTTATTTCTTTAAATGCCGAGTTTATAGCCTGATTTGAGACTTCACCATTTTTATAAATAATTTTAATTTCGGCAACCGTGCCCATTACTATCCGGGTACGATTAATAGTTTGTTTACCGTCGGGTAAAACAAAACGAGCAAGATAAATTCCGGCAGCAAAGAATATTATTACAACTGCCGAGTAAATAATTATACGTTTTTTAAGAAATAACATCTAAACTATTTTAATTAATACTTTATTCGGAACGCAAGCAATAGTCTTGTTACCGGAAATATGTGACATTATTTTGCAAAGTTTTTGTCTGCAGGGTGAATCACTAACAAATACTTTACCGTTATTTATCTTTAATTTCGTGCTGCCGATACTACCGGGAACATCTACTGATGAGTAATTTTTCGTCAAAGAAATTTTTTCGAATAATCCTTTTTCGTTTGTTATTTCTATCAGGTTATTTTTTGGAAGTATAATATCAGATAGAAGGTTCCTTTCTTTTAACTCGATACTTAATAAATATTTACTTTCCTTAGAATTTATTCTTTCTCTAAAAGCAAGAAGTTTCTGATCAAAATCTTTTTTCGGATCTAAAACTAAATTTGAATTATTACTTACAAAAATATCTCCTTTAGTATTATTGTTTACATTGATTAATTTTATATCAACAAAAGATTTACTTACAATAAAATTGTTCTCTTTCTCAACAAAGAATCTTTTATTAATTATTTCGGTTAACCGCTTATTGTTTAAATAATATATAAACTCACTGTTTTTAATTTTATGCTGAAATACATTTAAACAATCTAAAATTATTTTTTTATCATCCGGTAAAAAAGCATAAACGGAGAAATTTTTATATTCTTTATTATCATTTAATAATATACTTCCCACACCAATACCGGTGGTTAAAGAAGCGAAACCGATACTACCGATTTTAATAAAATCGCGTCTATTCATCTTTCGCTTTATCTTTTTTAAAAATTAATTCGTAAAGTATTACTGTGGACATTGTGAAAAATGATAAATAAATAAGTGACGAAGAAAGAGCTGCTAAATAAACGAATTCTTTGGTGATGAATCTCATTCCCCAAATAGAACCAAATGTTACAATAGTTGAAACCAACGGTTCGATTATCAGAAATAATTTCCAAGAACCGTTAATGACTGAATTAAAATAAAATATAAAACCGATTGCAAAAAAAAGAAGTGAAAATCCAATTATATGATTATGCGTTGATAATAACATTTCCGATACAGGTTTGGGATAGGTATCGGGAATATCTATCATTTCATCATCAATATTTATTTGTGAACCGTTGAACCTTTCAATTGTTTTTTTAGTGGAGTAGCTTGTAGTCTGACTCAAATATGTCAATCCCATTATTACTCCAATGGACAAAACAATTACAAATGCGGATAAGAATTTTTTTAAAGAACTCTCAAGTTGATATAGCTTTATGTTCATAATTTACTTTTAATTTCTCTGTAAAGTAATGTTAATTTTCTTATCCCCTTTGTTAATGATCTTACCGAAATTGTTGCACCACTGATACTGTCAATGTCTTCGCCTATTTTATAATTTGATTTTGAATTCTTGCCTTTAAATTGATTATTCCAGCTTTTAATTTTTACTCCTCCGCCGTAAGGCTCTCTATATTTTATAACATTTGTTGATAAAATATTTCCCTCAGTATTAAATAGAACTAAAAAAGTAATCGGCATTGATTTGCCGTAAACGTTATCCAGTATACCTATACTAAAAACCGAATCTGTTTTTAATATTTTAAAAACATAAACAACACCCGAATAAAAACGTTGCCTGACTTCTTTTTCCACCCTGCTTTTTATATTCGAAGGAATTTTAAACTTTGATGAGATGATCTCAACATCTTTTCCTAATTCCGAGTGAATAATATCGAAAGTTTTCTTTTTTATACTCTGGGGATAAATCAATATTCCCATAGAAAAATAAATTAGTATTGTAATATTTAATTTATTGAAGTACATAAATCTGTTTTAGAACATGTAACCTATACCGAGATTAAACAAATTTGTTTTTACGTTACCAAGTTTTCTTTCCTTTTGCCCGTAATCTAACTTCAGCACTACCGAAGGAATTGGTTTGATTGAAACACCGACCATCCATTTAGAAAAGTGATATTGATTCTCGCTATTTCCACCGGAGACAGTATTTGCTGCCGTGTTGTAATCGGTATACCTGAAAAACGGGATAATATCCGGTTCTGTTTTGAAAACATTTTTTAGGTTATAACCAAGATCAAAATAATAACCCTTTGAGTTTTTAAAATTACCCTTTTCATAACTGATATTTCCATATTCAAAAACCGCAATTAAATTGTTTGCCTCATATTTACTATGGAATTCAATCAGAGTTATTCTGTTTTGAGATATCTTTCCTTTTGCGTCATTGTATGTAAAAGAACCGCCTAACAGTAAACCCCGCACACCCATATAATCAATATTTGCACTGTACAAAAACCTGCTTGCATCTGATTTGAAGCCGGATTGTCGTCCCTTTCTTATTCCGCTTGAAGCAGAAAATTTATCACTGTTAAGTCCTTCCATTACCGATAATTTAAATGAGATATTTTTAACACTTCCGTATACTGCGGCACCGTTACCGTACCAAGTTGTAGGAATTATATATTTTGAATAATCAGGTCTTTCAACACCAAAGAAAAGTGGCGGTTCGTGATAAGGATTTGTCAAACCAATTGACGGCAGTATCACACCAGCCTGAAATCCAATATTTTCATTCGGTTGATAATTAATATAAGCTTGTTCAAGCTCTAATTCTCCCTTTCCACTATTTACAATATTATGTTCAAGTTCCACCTCTGATTTGAATGACCATTTTTCCGACCAGCTGTGGCTGACAAATAAAATGAACCTGTGAAAGTCTAATGTTTTTGTGGCTTGCCCACCTTCAGGCTTTACATTATTGTAGTGTAATTCTCCGTAACCGCCTATGGTTGTTTTGGGTACAAAGAAATCGTCCTGCGCAGATAAAGCTTGATTAAAGAACAATACAGTAGTTAAAGTAAGTATAGCAAAGAAGAGATTTTTCATTTTTGGATTTACCTTTTTTTTAAATATGTGTGGATAGAAAATCTTATTATTATTAAGATTAAATCTAAATAAAAATAACGAACCGGTCAAGATTTTATATAATTAACTTTATGAATGTAATTTTTACTGCTGCCACTGACCATTCAGTGGCAGAAACAACTTGAACCTCTCGCACACATCTTATTGGTTTACAGTTGTGTAATTGTCGCCGAATGGTCGGTGACAACAATGAATAGTGTTAGTGCAACCTCCGATATTACATCTTTTAATTTTCCAAAATCTTTATGATATCGTTTACTTAATTTGGAAAACATCGAAGGTCTTTTGTTGAAAAAGTAATTGTAATTTTGTAAAGCGACGAGGTAAACCCGCTCTACAAACCATACCCCCTTATCCCCCAAATCGCTTCTTGGTTATAACGGAACAGGCATGAACAAATATAAAATAATAAATAATAATTCATAAATCAGACCTACCTTCCGCTGAAGAACTGGTCTCTCTTTGTAAGTTTCAAGTCGGAGAGCTGCGGTGCTTTTACTTTTATTTCCAATCTGTATCCCCTGTATGTACCGATTGGATTCCACATAAAATTTAATATCCAGGCATGAAGGTCCCTGGATATTCTTATCTGAGGTACAACAATTTTTTTATTTACAAAATCATAACTGCCGGTAAAGGACAAATTCCAATTACGGGTTAAATTGAAATTTACATTGGCATTTACATTTGCAAGTACATTAGATTTAGACGGAGTGGGTTTAGATATAGAATAATTAAAATTTAAAGAAACATTCCATGGTATTGAAAAATCCGTTTCTCTCTCTGTATACAAGCCCCTTGTTATTACGTTGCTTTCCTGAATTAGAGACAGCGCATCCTTTTGTTTAGTACTATCTTTCTTAACGCCGTCTTTTGATTTACTTCCAGCAAGGCGAGTTGAAATTGAAAGATTAAGACTTGTCATCCTGAACAGACCTTTTCCTTCATTGATTAAGAATTTATTCACAGGACCAACCCCCTCAACATAATCATAAAAAGTAAAACTCGATGAACCCGAAAAGTTGAATAAAGTTCCTACCTGCGTTCTATAGCTTACGAATAAATTGGAAAGCTTCATACTATCAGCAACAAAATTGTAACTTAGACCGGCTGATAAATTTAAAAGCCGTATCTTCTTTTCTTTTGAGGTTGTATCAGTGGGATCAACTTTAGTTTTCATTTCAAATACATTAGCGATGCTGAATGAAATACTCTGACTTTCGCCGGCAGGAGCACCTCCGTATATTTCCCTTGTATATTTATCATACTTTACTGTTTCTCCCCTTGAATTTACATACGTTCCGTAGTACCCCCATTTGGGAGATGAAAAATCGGGTCGGTAACTATAAGATATACTCGGATTTACCGTTTGTCTTATTGCCGCAATACCGAGAATATTCGGTTTAAACATTCCGTAAAATCTTGTAGACGCTGAAATACCCACACTGAACGATCTAACAAAATTTATTCCTTTTACATCTTTAGTAACAATTGAATCGGTACTGTCAACACTCATCCCTGCAAAAGTTCTTTCAATTCTCCGGTTGTACCATCTTTCCTGATAATTAAAAGTTGGAGAAATACTAAAGTGTCCTACTTTAGGCGACATACTCGCTGAAATAGTGTGAAGAAATCCTCCTCTTGAATTCGACCCACCCCCCGTTCTATTCCTTTCAATTTTAAACTGCCCGTTATAACTATAGCCGAAAAGTTCGTACCACTTTTGACGGCTGTAATCACTACTTTTTTTGAAGGGGTAACTTTGAGCTTTACTGAATCTAACACTGGGTATTACTTCATTTATTTTGTTTGTTTTAAGCACCTGACGCCTGCTGTAATTTATTGCAAGACTATTACCCGATTTTTCCCAGGTTTTAAATAATGTTGCATTTGATACAATTTCTCTCCTCAAAACCTGGCTAAGATTAATACTTGTCAGGTTAAGATAATTTGAAGAAGCAAAATCTATGTTTACATCCAATCTCAATGTTGGATTAATTTTTTGAGTATGCCGCCATCTTATCTGCCAATTTTGGGATTCTGTCCTATCCGGATCCGTTGATTCTCCCTTTATAAAATATTTATACCCTAACTGAAAACTTCCGTTGTAATCATATCTTTTAACATATCTGAATCTACTTGACAGGCTGAAACTACCACGGGTGTAATAATTGGCTGTAAGATTTATATCCATATAATCGTTTATTGCCCAATAATATCCGAAGCGAGATAAGTACTGCCCGAATCTTGCATCATTTCCGATAGCAGGTATTATAATACCCGAACGCCGTCCGGAACGAATTGGAAAAACCGCGAAAGGCAAAGGTACCGGGAAAGGAACGCCCCCCAAATAAAGCCAAACCCACCTTGCAACAATCTGTTCATTTTGTACCATTTTCATTTTAGGGGAATAAAAATAATAATGCGGCGGATTGTGGTTGCAAGTTGTGTAAATTCCGTCAGCTATAAAGTATGTGTTGCTATTTACTTTATGAATTTTTTCACCTGTGAAATATGAATCTCCTTCAGATGTTCTTGCGGCGGTTATCATTCCTCTTGTAGTTTTAAAATTGTAATCTATTTTACTACCTGTGTAAGAATCGCTACCCTCAATTAGAACCGGTTTCCCAATTATTCTACCTGGGATACTGTCGGATACAATTCCTCTCGCTTTTAATGAGTACGTGTTAAAATCGACATAAATAACGGCACTTTTCAAATCAGTGGATTTAAATTTAATCTCACTCTTACCGTATAAGTTCATCTTTTTTTCGTTAACTTTTAGTATTAATGAATCCCGGGAGCTTGCATATATAATTGTGTCGACAGTGGAAGGATTTGATGATTTTGTGAATAAAGTATCGGTGTTAATCTTTTTAACAATAAGCGTATCGGAATTCGGATTTTTTAACGAAGTACTTGATTGAGCAAAGATAAAATTACCGCTCAGAAAAAACAAAATAGAAATCGCAAGTATGTAATTCGGTTTAATGAATAAACTCATTTATGCAATGCTCATTCAAAATTATAAATTATGAATTATAAAAAATCAATGACGAAGAGCCGACAATTCCTGCTTCGTTTTTTAATTGAGCAGGATAAACTTTGATTCTATGTTTTAATGTTTTTAAAACTTTATCTTTTAATGTTTTTCTTATGGAATTTAATAACGGTTGTCCAAATGCAGAAACTCCGCCTCCAATTATAAAAGTATCTATATCCAGTAAATTACTTACAGAAGATAGTGCAGAACCGACATAAAAGCCCGTTCTCTCAATTATGAACAAAGCATATTCGTCTCCATCAACGGCGGCTTCGCATATAATTTTAGGTGTTAATAAATCGGTATTATTATTAATTAACTTCAATATTATTGAATCCTGATGTTCCGGCAGTTCCTCTTTTACAATATCTACAAGGTAATGGTTTCCGACATACGCTTCGACACATCCTTTTGAACCGCAATTGCATAATCTTCCGTTATAATCAATGCTGATATGACCAATCTCACCCGCTGCACCAAAATCACCTTGATAGATTTTACGGTTTAAGATAAGCCCGCCTCCCACTCCCGTACCGAGAGTAACCAAAGCAAATGAATTAAATTCCTTACCTGCTCCGTATAACATTTCGCCTATTGCAGCGGCATTAGCATCATTATCAATACAAATGGGCAGGTTAAATTCTTTCTTAATAATATCAACTACATTTACTACACCCCAACCCGGAATATTCGGCGGATTAGATACAGTGCCTTTTTCTGATGAAACAGAACCTGCCGCTCCAATCCCGATACCGATAATATCTAATTCATTTTGGGAAATAGTTTCTTTAATTCCTTTCTTTAATTGAGTCATCACTTCATCGGGTCCATCTTCCCTGTTGGTAGGAAGCATAGTACTGAAAATTATATCCCCCGTTTCGGATACAATTCCCAGTTTTATATTTGTCCCGCCGATATCTACACCAAGAGCATATTTCTCTTTGTCCATAAAATTATTTTTTTAATTGAAAAATAATCAAATCTATGTAGGATTGAAATTAATATGAATTAATTTTTAAAGAATTGTTAAGATTATCTATCCCTAAAAAAGGAAATGGATATCATAATAAATAGTTTTTTTTTGATATCCATTTAATACATTCACATATCGCTTGTCATTATAAGAAACGGTTTATCATTGAAGCTTTTATAATTAGGTCTTAATCTTTTTGTATTGTAATACTTTTCTACATCTACTAATTTTTTGTAACTTGTTACAATTTTTAAGTCTTCGTTCCCGTACCTACCATTTTTAAGTGTCACTAATTTTCCGGTTATACCTTTTAGAATAAGATCCAATGCCAAATTACCGTAAGCCATAGGAACGATAGAATCTAAAGCATCGGGCACACCGCTTCTTACCAAATATCCTAATCTTTGGTTAATAACATTTATTCTTTTGCCGTGGTTAAACTTTGGAGAAAGTTCTTTTAGTTCCGCAGATATCAAATCACCAATGCCACCGAGTTTTTTGTGACCAAACATATCTTTAGCCTGGTTTTTAAAAACCATTTCGCCACCTTCGAACGTAGCTCCTTCAGAAACCAAAACAACCGAATATTTGCTTGGATTAGTAAACCTGTCTTCCACTAATAATTCAGTCAGCCTTTCTATATCAACTTTATATTCGGGAATTATACACCTGTTTGCTGCACCTGCCATTGTTGGAAGCAACGCTGAAAATCCGGCATATCTTCCGAAGACTTCTATTACTAAAAACCTTTCGTGAGAGCCTGCTGTAGTTCTTAGGTTGTGAGTCATTTCAAGGGTTCGTGTAACACAGGTACTGAAACCAATACAGTAATCGGTTCCGGGAACATCATTATCCATAGTCTTTGGTATTGCAACTACTTTTACGCCTTGATCGTGCAGATGAACACCGTAACTTAAAGTATCATCTCCGCCAATTGGTATTAAATAATCAATACCCAGAAAATCCAGATTTTTTAATACTTCGGGTGTAAGATCATTCATTTCTTCTTTATAAACTTCTCGTAAATGATGAGGAATGTTTTTAGCCGGTACATGGCTTGCTCTTGTTCTGGAAGTATGCAGAAATGTTCCGCCTGTTCTTCCGGTTTTATTTACTATTTCTTCTGTTAGTTTTACTATGCTTCCGCTGTTATCGGCATCTATTTCCCTAATGATATCGACCAAACCTCCCCAACCTCGTTTTATGCCGATCACATCATAGCCTTCCCTTAAAGCTCTGATTGTAATTGATCTGATTGCCGGGTTAAGTCCCGGTACATCTCCGCCACCGGTTAATATTCCTATCCTACCTTTTTTTGTTTTAATGTTACTCATTTTCTCGCTTCTGTTTTATTGAAATAATTTTGGTTATAGTTAATTAGTATAATTTAGACTTATAATTTTAAGCTCCCCCGGATAATTAATATTACCCAACAGAGTGGTGATTACAGGCTTGGCAAATAACTCTAATTGAGTGGGCGAACTTTTTTGTCTTGCAAGATTAAGTGCCAGATCAATTAAGCCTTCATATCCTTTATCTTTTATAAATTTTACAAGATTAAATTTAACGCCCACAGGAATATAAGATATACCTTTGTTCCCGGGTATATTGACGGGGGATGAAATATTTCCTGTAATCGCTTCTCTTCCGTTTATCAATAAACGCCACGGAAAAGAACTAATTTTAAAATCAGATTTTGATGATGCATTTTTTTCAGCATTAGGATTTTTTACTTCAACATTCAAAACAAATTCAAGCGGAATATTTCCTCTTATAAATGAAGCTGAAAGTTTTAAAACATCCAAAGAACTTAAATCTCTAATCGAAGTTTTGTTGGTGAGAGTTACACTGCCAATTTTTATTGACTCAATATTTGCAAGCCTGAATTGTAATCTGGATAAATTAGTTATTTCCTTTACAATGCCGCACCCGGCAAACACAAAAACAAGGGCTAAAATAAAATATTTTTTTTTATTCATTAATTTGCTTTCTGGATTCTTCAATTTTATTTAATATCAGTTCGGCAATTCTTAAAGCTCTGTGCCCGTCTTCTCCTGAAATAACAGGTTTCGTTTTTTCACGGATAGATTTTACAAACAGTTCCAATTCATATTTAAGAGCGTTTACTTCCTTTATCTGGGGTTGTTCATAAACAACTTTCTTTTTATGTTCTCCAACTCCAATTTCTCCGAATGAAATAAAATGAGAATCCGTTTTTTCTTCCGCAGGAATTAATCTGTACACTTCAGACGTACCTGTAATAAAATCGAGTGAAAGGTAAGTATCTTTTTGAAATATTCTCATCTTTCTCATTTTCTTTTGAGATATTCTGCTGGCAGTTACATTTGCAACAGCACCGTTTTCAAATTTTATTCTTGCGTTCGCAATATCTACACTGTCCGAGACAACCGCAACACCGCTTGCTTCTACACTTACTACTTTACTTTTTATCAGGCTCAAAATTACATCGATGTCGTGTATCATTAGATCCAAAACTACAGCAACATCAGTCCCACGTGGATTAAATTGTGCTAACCTGTCGGTCTGTATAAACAATGGATTTGAAATATATTTTTCCAATGCAAGCAAAGCAGGATTAAACCTTTCAATATGCCCAACCTGAAGATTCAAACTTTTTTGATTGCTTATGCTAACCAATTCTTCGGCTTGGGGAATTGTTGCGGTAATAGGTTTTTCAACAAAAACATGCAGACCTTTTTCTAAACACTCTTTCGCAAGATCGTAATGTGAGCTGGTAGAAGCAGCGATTGAAACAGCATTTACAGAATCCAACAAATCATTCAAGTCTTCAAAATTATTAGTTCCGAACTCTTGAGCTGTAAGTTTTGCTTCCTCCAAGTTGATATCATACACACCTATTAATTCGCACGCATCAATTTGTGAATACATTTTAGTATGAAGTTTCCCGAGATGTCCCGTGCCTATTACACCAATTTTAATTTCATCCATATTTATTTGCTTTTAATTAAAGTATAACCGATTATTCTGTCATACCCACCCAAATCAGGTTCGTTGTAATATAAAAATATGTGATACTCGTTTGAAGTCTCAAAGCTGTTGCCTTCAAAGACGAGCCAGTCGTAGTTGATTTTACCCTTACCGTCATCCACGGCATCGATATATTGATAGTCGTAAATTCCTCTTTTTAAAGGAATAGTTAATGTATAAAGGTCATAGTTTTTATTCATTAAGTATGAATCAAGTATTGTCCAATTATTAAAAGCCCCAACAAGATAAACATCACCGTAAAGATCATCGGGTGCTCTAAACGAGAATTTAACATTTAAATACGTGGCAAAACTATTTCTGAAATTTTTTAAGATCTCTCCCCCGTTTAAATCTTTTTTACCCTGCTGAAAAAAACGGGAATATTCAATTCCCCTGTATTGTGCAGAAACATCTTTTGAATTGAAACGGTTAACATTCATTAAATTTACCTGGCGATATTCGTTTCCGGGCTGAATATCTCTTGCGGTAAAAGTGAACTTCCTATCGGCATTCCAATAATACTGTCTTTTTATTGTATTAAATTTTCTGTCAATTGTGTATGGATAATTTATTTTTTGATTTTCAATAATTCTTACTTCATCCACATAACCGGGGAAAAAATCTTTCGGGAGATAAAATTTAGTTGTAATATTAAAAACCTTATTCAACTCAGTCGGGAAAAGATCCGTACCTTCTAAATAATCTTCTTTTATTGAACTACTCAAGGGTACTTTGTTGTATACAACATAAAATTTTCCTTCAGCATAAACCAAGGATGTGTCGCTGTAATCGGTAATGTAATATCTCCAATTACCCGAAAAAGGAAAACTTACAAAACCTTTTTTTGTAGGGAAACGACCTTTATAATGATAATTTGCTTCTTCTACAGTATTGGGTAGAATTGATGTTGAAAATCTATATCCCCTGTCCCCGCCTTGATTCGCCAAAAATAAATTATCATAAGGTTTCCAGTTTTTATCGCTAAACCGAAAAACAGCAATTAAATTTGGCTGGTCATTTGCTTGTACATCAAATTCTATAGTGATTTTATCATTCCTATTTTTACTCATAACAAGAATAGGTAATTTATCAGGGGAGTTGTTGGGATAAGCTTGCAGGCTTTTAATTTTTATAGTTTGAGGAAAAACCATAAAAGAAAAAAACGGTAAACAAAAAATAAATACGAAAAGAAAAAATTTCATCTGGTTAAAAGTTAAATATTTCCACACATTTAATTGATGACAGCGGAATATATATTTTAACTTTAGTCTCTTCTCTTTCGGTTTCCAATAAGATACCGTTTTCATAGGCATTAACTAATTTACCCGATTTGAAAACTATCTCGTAAATAGGTGTATCGGATTTAGGGTCGGATGTAATGCCGTAATTTTCGTGCATTGTTACGTTAAGAGTTTGTCCTATATATGATTCCCAATCAAATTTCATTTATTACCACTTAATTTATTAAAATAATTTTAAGTAAATCTTTTACAATACCTAATGATAAGTGTTTTAAGAGACTTTGGCAAATACTAAAATATTATTAATATAAAATAAGACTGCACAATTTAATTGTACAGCCTTAAATCAAAAAAGTTCTTCTTGGAAGATTCTAAAGTTTTTTTATCTCTGATGTTAATTTACCGATAGCTTCTTTTGCATCGCCAAAGAACATAAGTGAATTATCTCCAAAGAATAATTCGTTTCCAATTCCGGCATAACCTGGATTTAACGAACGTTTATTTATTACAACTGTTTTTGCATAATCAACATTTAATATCGGCATACCGTAAATGGGACTATTTTTGTCGTGCCTTGCAGCAGGGTTTACAACATCGTTTGCGCCTATCACAATAGCAACATCGGTATTGGCAAAATCGTTATTGATATCTTCCAACGCAAATAATTTATCGTAAGGAACGTTTGCTTCGGCAAGAAGTACATTCATATGTCCCGGCATTCTACCGGCTACAGGGTGAATAGCAAACCTTACATCTATCTCTTTGTCTTCAAGTGCCAACATCAAATCCCTTACAGCGTGTTGAGCCTGTGCAACTGCCATTCCGTAACCGGGGACAATAATTACATTGCTTGCTACCTCAAGTATCATTGCAAGTTCTTCAGCATCAACAGATTTTACATCACCTTTAGGACCTTCTCCACTAACGCTCGCACCGTCAGAAGCACCTGCATTTGCCCATCCGCCTAAGACAACATTCATAAGTGAACGGTTCATTCCCCGGCACATAATAAGTGTTAGAATGATACCGGAAGCACCGACTAATGCACCGGCAATAATTAAAACATTATTCTCCAAAATAAAACCCGTTGTTGCGGCTGCAAGTCCGGAGTATGAGTTAAGCAAAGATATTGCAACCGGCATATCTGCTCCGCCGATTGGAAGAACAAGCAATACACCAAGTAATAACGACACACCGGTAATGATAAGAACCAATGTGCTCATTTCGGGATTAATTACCACAACAATGCTGGCAACTATCACAAACAAAAACAACAGAACATTTATTAAGTGTTGTCCGAAATAATGTACAACTTTACCTGTTACCAATCCCTGCAATTTACCGAATGCAATTAACGAACCGGTAAAAGTTACACTACCGATTAATAAGCTAAGAACAATGGCAATGCCCGTATTTACCGGCATAACAGTTGAAAGTTTATAATATTCTGAAAGAGCAACTAACAAAGAAGCACCGCCTCCGAATCCGTTTAACAAACCGACCATTTGCGGCATTCCCGTCATTTTAATTTTGAGTGCTAATACCGCACCGATTAAAGAACCGATAATTCCACCTATTATAATCCACTCAAAAGTCAAAACATTTTGATCTAATAAAGTGACTACAATAGCCAGCAGCATTCCGATTGCGGAATAAAGATTTCCTCTTCTTGCTGTTTTGGGGGAACTTAATTTCTTAATACCATAAATAAAGAATATTGATGATACCAGGTATGTAATTTCAATGGCTATATTCATTTGTCATCTCACCTTTTTTTTGAACATTTTTAGCATTCTGTCGGTAACTAAATAACCACCCACAACATTTATCATTGCGAAGATTACTGCTATAAGACCAAGAATTGTACTGATTGTAAATTCCTCTGCTCCGGCACTTAACAATGCACCGACAATAGTAATACCGGAAATTGCATTGGAACCGGACATAAGAGGTGTGTGTAGTGTAGGAGGAACTTTGGTTATCAATTCAAAGCCTACGAATATTGCTAATACAAAAACATATATCAGCATTAAAAAATTTGTAACATCCATGGATTTTTCCCTTTTTTATTTTAAGAGTTCTTTGATTCTCGGATTTACTACTTCTTTATTGTGCGTAATTAATGCACCTTTTATTACTTCATCCTCTAAATCCAACTCTACTTTACCTTCTTTAGAAATATGGTTTAATAGGTTAAGAATATTTTTAGAATACATTTCACTTGCGTGTGTCGGAATTAAGCTCGGTAGATTTGATTCACCGATAATGGTTACACCGTGTTTGGTAACAACTTTATCTTTTTCGCTTACTTCACAGTTACCGCCGAATTCAACAGCCATATCAAGAATAATACTTCCGGGTCTCATATTTTTAACCATTTCCTCGGTTACTAAAACAGGAGCTTTTTTACCGGGGATTAAAGCAGTTGTAATTACAATATCGGCTTCCGTTACGTGTTTGAATATCAGTTCTTTCTGTTTCTTCAAAAATTCTTCCGAAGCTTCTTTTGCATAACCGCCTTCGTCTTCCATGTTTTCGTCGGTTTTAACTTCAATAAATTTACCGCCGAGACTATGAACTTCTTCTTTTACTGCGGAGCGAATATCGGAAACTTCCACAACCGCGCCCAATCTTTTTGCAGTACCGAGTGCCTGAAGTCCGGCAACACCGGCTCCCATAATAACAACTCTTGCAGGTGAAATTGTACCTGCCGCCGTCATCATAAGGGGAAAGATTTTTCCGAGTTTATTTGCACACATAAGTACACTCTTGTAACCGGCTAAGTTTGCCTGTGAACTCAGTGCATCCATTTTTTGTGCAAAAGATGTACGGGGAATCATATCCATAGAGATAACATCTATCCCTTTATCAGCACATTCTTTTGCAAGTTGGAAATTATGAAGCGGATAGAGAAAAGTGATAAGAAGTGTACCCTCTTTCATTAATTCTAATTCCTGCTTTTTTAATTCCGGGTGTTCAACAGGACGCTGTACTTTTAACACAACATCTGCGGAACCGTACAATTGATTTATATCCTTAACGATTTTTGCACCGACGGATTCGTATTGTTCATCCGGAAATCCTGCATTAAGACCTGCATTTGTTTCTACGTGAACTTCAAATCCTGATTTAATTAATTTTGATGCAACATCGGGGATAACGGCTACTCTGTTTTCGCCAGGTAAGTTTTCTTTCGGAACTGTTATAATCACTTTTTTCTCCATATCTGATTATAAACAAAAAAATATTTATTCGTAAAAATTAATACGAATTAGAAGCAATTCCAAATTTAAGAGTAATTATTTTGAATTGCAGAACTGCTGTCAAAAATAATGGCTCACAGGATTAATTGGTGGCAAAAGTTAATTAAGCAAAACTGCTTGTTATAAAGGCAATTAAAAAATAAACAAATAAAATTTCTATTTTAATATTTATATGTTTGTGTCTTAGTTTATATACAACCTGGGTTTTCATTATTACTCTATTTATAAAAGTTTTTAATATCAGCTTTTCATAATTGATAATTTGATACAAAGAAATCCATATACTCATATATTTTAGTTCCGAGATAATAAGGCAGGTTCATTAAAAGAAATGGTTTCTTCTCACGTGTCATGGTTTTTTGAACACTAAACTCACCCGCGTATAACCTAATAGCATAAGGGTGGTTAGCCCTATCCATAAATTGATGTAATGATTTTAATGTCCCGACACTACCGGATTTTATTTCGATAGGAATAATTTTATCTTTGAAGGTAAGTACTAAATCTACCTCTGCAGAAGATTGGCTTTTTTCTCTAACCCAAAAATTAGGCTTTCTGTCGGATGTTGTGTTTAATGAAATAATCTCTTGTATTAATAAGTGAGGAATTAAACTTCCTTTATAGAGTGGACTTAGGTCTTTGAGTGGAAGCATATCGGTTTGTATTCCGGTTATGTAGTTGATTATTCCGGTATCCAGAAACTGTAAACGTGGAGATTTTTTCAAATCGGGTTTTATAGGAACTTCAACATCTGTTGTTGGATAAATTAAGCGAATAATTTTTGCACCCTCAAGATTTCGCATTGCTTCCCCGACTTCTCTGGAGCGATAATTAGAGTTCCCGAAGTTTTGGAATTTAACACGTTGATCCAAATACAAACAGGCAGTATCCATTATATGTTTTATTACATTTCTTTCTGTTTTACCCGATGCATATTTTTCTACGTCGTCTTTATAGGTCATCCAAAGGCTTTCGTATATTTTGGGTAAATCTGCTACGCTTTTATTTTGCAAATATGTTTTAACTACTTCCGGCATACCCCCTATAATAGCATAGCGGTTAAACAGTTCCAGCAATATATTGTGAGCAAATGGTTTTATCGGTGTGTGAGTCAGCTGTTCAATTGCACCGGTTTGCTTAATCGCTTTTAGATATTCAATAAAATTAAGAGGGTGTAAATAAAGATATTCCACTCTTCCTACCGGAAAACTTTTTACTTTTTTCATTGCAAATTCAAGCAATGAACCTGCTGCGATCACGTGTAATTGTGGAAATTCTTCGTAAAAATACCGGAGGAACTCTATTGCTTTGGGAGATTCTTGAATCTCGTCGAGAAATAAAAGCGTTTCACCAATTTCGCTTGGTGAAATTCCGCTCTTAAGCAAAAGAGCATCTACAATATCTTTTACATTGCTATATGCTTTAAAGTAATATTCATCGGATGATTTTTCAAGATTTAACAATATGCTATTCTTGTAGCTTTTGGCAAATTGTTCTATAAGGGTTGTTTTACCGACTTGTCTTGCACCTCTTAAGACGAGAGGTTTTCGAAAATCATTGTTTTTCCATTGTATTAGATGTTCAGAAAGTTCCCTTGTAAATGTAGGCATTTTTGACCTTTGTAATATAACAAGGGTAAATATATTAAAATACTGTGATAAAACAAAGGTAAATACATCATAATATTGTAACAAAACGGTGCTTAAGTAATAAGCAATAATAAAAAGACTCGTTCTAAAAAGAACATATTTTTCTGCCACTGAATGCCTGCCCACAGTTTTACGGGGTCAGTGGCAGCAGGTAAATACAGTTAAATTTTCTGCCACTACATATAAATTCCCGATGTTTTATGGAACATCCGGCTTCATTGACTAAAAAAAGCAACCTCCAAGGTTTTGACGTATTTGTAAACGATAATAAAGAATAATTTTTACTAATTTAGGTAACCTTGGAGGTTACTTTTTTTCAGCAAGTCATCTCTACAAAATTTCAGGCTGCTCTTTTGTAAGACAATGAATAGTCCCCAATCCCCAGACTAAATCTACCGAATGAATACCTATCACTTTTCTGTTCGGAAAAAGTTCGCTTAAAATTCCGAGGGCTTTTCTATCGTTTTTATCATTAAAAGTCGGGACTAAAACCGAACCGTTGGCAATTAAAAAATTTGTGTAACTAACAGGCAGCCTTTGATTTTTAAAGTAACGAGGTTCCGGCATCGGAAGTTCAACAATAATTAATTTCTTTTCTCCCTTTAATATTTCCAGGTTTTCTTTCAGCGGTTTGTAATTTTCATCTTTTGGATTTTCTTCATCCGCAGCAACAACCGTATTTTTATTTACAAACCTGCAGATATCGTCGACGTGTCCGTGTGTGTCGTCTCCGGCAATTCCTTTATTAAGCCAGATTACTTTTTTAATCCCGAGATATTTATAAAACACATTTTCATAATCTTCTTGAGAAAAACCCTCATTTCTAATTTGTATTTTTTCATCAAGCAGACATTCCTTTGTAGTTAAGAGAGTCCCTTTCCCGTTAGAGTCAATGCTTCCTCCTTCCAAAACTACTTTTCTGTTTTTATGTCTTACATCCGTATTTTTTATATTAAATTTTTTGGAAATGAAACCGGGAAATTTTTTGTCTTTTTTATAATCATTATACTTAGCCCAGGCATTAAATTTAAAAGATACCTGTTCAAGTTTTTTTGATTTTTCATTTTCAACATAAACCGGGGAAATATCCCTCAGCCATCCCCTATCGGTTTCAAATTTTATAAATTCTATTTTTTCTGAAAATACGTGAGAAGATTTTAATATCCCCCCGGCTTTTAGTTTGTGCTTTTCCGATTGAATGAGAATTCTAACTTTGTCACCGGGAATAAGTGCTTTTACAATTTCGGCATATACCCATTTAATCGGTACAAACTTTCCCGGCCAATCATTTCTGTTATGAGGCCAGGCAATCCACACCGCTTCGTGTTTCTCCCACTCCGCAGGAAGACGAAACCTTTTAACTTCTTTATTATTATCTTTTTTTTGCATCAACTAAAAATAAATTTTATTGAAAGACAATACATTTAATGCAACTTGGTTCTTCGAGATATTAAATTATACTTTTTAGTTACGGCAATTTTCTATAACGCGGATAATTAGCAAGTCCGATATACTGCCCTGCCCCGATATAAAAATTTGTATTCGGAATTTTTTCCACGTATGATTCTTTAATTCGTACTTTATTAGTTTCAAGATCTTTTACATAATAATCCAAAAATCCTCCGCCGATTTTTGCCTTGTTTGCCATAAGACGAATAAAAAAGTTACCCCGCGAATCTTTAATATCCGACCCGTCTTTTCCAACAATATTCGGTTCCTTTGGATTTGCAATTACATAATTATTTGTAAAATCATTGACGAAAAAGTACCCCTTTTTATAGTTAAAAAAATTAGCGTTGTCTACAAACTTTCTTATTAAAGCCGTGTCCACCTTTCCTTCACTATCAATTACTATACCTCCTAATCCTGTTGCAGCAGCTTTAACTACATTTTTAATCGTAACTCTAAGCTCTGAAGCCAGTTTACCCGGTTCTTCTTTTTTTTCTTGTTTACTACTGCAACCACTAACGAACAACAGCAATAATGCAAATAATATGATATTTGTTTTTTTCATTTTTATTCCTCATTTTTTTTATGAAAGTTGGTTATGTTTCCTTTTTATTCTAATCGATAAGACGTTTTGTAATATCTGCGTATGCATCAATTCTCCTGTCTCTTAAAAATGGCCAATTTCTTCTAATGTTTTCCAGGTGGTCAACATCAATTTCACCAATCAAAATTTCTTCCTTTTCTTCCGAAGCTTGTGCAATAATAACACCCTGTGGATCTGTTAGAAAAGATGAGCCCCAAAACTCAAGACCGTCCGAGCCTTCAATTCTTTTTTCAAATCCTACTCTGTTGACTGCAGCAACGTAAACACCATTTGCGATTGCGTGTCCTCTTTGTACCGTCTGCCATGAGTCTAATTGAATTGCACCGTATTTTTCTTTTTCTTTTGGATGCCAGCCTATAGCTGTCGGATAAAATAAAATATTAGCACCTTGTAAAGCCGTCAACCGCGCACCTTCAGGAAACCACTGGTCCCAGCAAATAAGTGTACCTATTTTGCCGTAACTCGTATTAAATGATTTAAATCCCAAATCACCGGGTGTGAAGTAAAATTTTTCGTAAAACGCAGGATCATCGGGGATGTGCATCTTCCTGTATATTCCAACGGTTTTACCTTCTTCATCAATTATAACTGTAGTATTGTGATAAACACCTTCGCTCCTTTTTTCAAAAATAGGAACAATAACTACAACCTCGTTTTCTTTAGCGGCATTGCTTAAAATTTTTACGGTTTTCCCGTCAACCGGTTCAGCAAGATTAAATAATTCGGCATCTTCAACCTGGCAAAAATACTCCGTCTTAAAAAGTTCGGGTAAGCAGACAATATTTGCCCCTTTAACGGAAGCTTCTTTTACCTTGCTTACTGCTTTGTTTAAATTTTCTTCCCCGTTTTTTGAAAGTCTCATCTGCAGAAGACCGACTTTATACTTCCTCGGTATTTTATTTCCTTCACTCATTGGAACACCACTAAAGAATAAATTAATTTTTAATTTGATTTAACAACGGAACCGTTTCTGTATAATTCCTTTGATAAAATATCACCCTGTCTGGAATATGTTGTAACCCAACCTTCCAATTTATCATTTTTATAATACGATCTTTTTTCTTTTCCGCCGAATTTATAAAATCTTATTTTTTCTCCCTCTTTCTTACCGTCTTTATATTTTACCGTAGATTTTACAAGCCCGTTATCATAAAATGTTTTATACACCCCGTTTCTAATACCGTTTATATTATTTGCCGCAGATTTTAGCTCGCCGTTTTGATAATAAGTTAATGAGATACCGTTGGGAAGATTATTCTTGTAAATCGTTTCCGATTTTAACTTACCGGTTTTATAATATGTTTTTGTATTTCCCTGCTGAATTCCTTTTAGATAATCTCTTTCTTCAAGTAATACTCCGCCTTCATAATAAAATCTTGATATCCCGTTTAGGGTGTCGTTGACAAAAGCCCATTCCTCTTTTAAAAATCCATCGGGATAATAAATTCTTGACGTATTCTGTCGTAGCCCGTCTTTATAAAATATTTCATCTTTTAAAGTACCGGTCTTAAAATAATTTCTGATCGTTTTTTCTTCCGATTCAAATTTCCCCCTGTAATCGTACTTTGTTCTGTTCTGCAGTTCACCGTGAAGATAGTCGTCTACAACTCTTTCGTTACTTGCCAAGTCGTAAATTATTACTTGCTTTTCAAGCCTGTCATCTACAAAGAATGCAGACAAAGCCACTTTGCCGTCTTTATAATAGACAAAGGTATTCCCTTCCAATAAATTGTTGACAAAATTTCTTTCGACTTCAATACCGCCTGATTTATAATAAGTATAGCTTGTGCCGTTTAACTTACCGTTTTTATATTTCCATTTTCCTTGAAGTTCTCCGGTCTTATAATATGTTTTTGTAATCCCTTCTAATTCACCTTCTATGTAATATTGTTCTGCCCAAAGCTCTCCGGTTTCGTAATACCATTTTGATGTTCCGTTTTTTTTACCGTGCCGGTAATTCCAGACAATGCTCAATTTGCCATTAGGGAAATGCCACTCGGATTTACCTTCTTCAATTCCGTCTTTAAAATGCCATTTCTTCCACAATTTACCGCTTGGGTAAAATTCAAGGTATTCGCCGTCAAGTTTATCGTACCAATAATCTCCCTGTGTTTTTACTTTTCCGTCCGGGTAATATGTTTTTCTAACCTTTGTTCCTGAAAGTTTCTGTGCATTAACAAACGTAAAAGCAGCAATAGAAATTAAAAGTGTAATCAGAATTTTCAATATATATTTTGTCTTTAATTAATTAGTTGAAAAGCCGGCTTTCTTTAAAAGTATTTTGGCTTCATCAAGTTCACTTTTTGAAGAAAATGATAACCTAAAAGTACCCCCGACATTTTCTCTTATTTTTTGAAGTTCTATATCTTTTATATTAATATCTTTTTCGGCTAATGTTTTAGTAATTTTGTGCAAAATCCCCGGCTCATCGTTTATAAAAATAAATAGGTCGAACAGGGGATTTATAAATCCTTTTTTGTTTTCGGGAATTGATTCCCTATTTAATTTAGCTTTTTCAAAATTTGAGCGTAAAGACGCAAAAGCTTCTTCATCCACCATCTCTTTTATTCTATCTAAATTTTTCTGAAAAGTATCAATGGAAGAAACTATGTCGTTTTTATTTAGTTCAATAATCGATTTCCATATATCAAAATTGCTTGAAGCAATTCTCGTTAGATCTCTAAATCCACCTGCAGCAAAATTTAGATAATTTATATCATCGTTTTTTGATGAAACGGAATTTATAAGTGCAACGGATAGTAGCTGTGGAAGGTGACTGACATTCGCGACAACATCGTCGTGCAGAAAAGGATCAAGATAAATTCCTCTTGCACCAAGCATATTTACAAATTGAAGGAAATCCGGTATTCTCTTACTCTCCTTTGCTTTATCCGAAATAATGTAAACGGCATTTTCAAACAAAAGAGGATCGGAATTTTTGAAACCCCCGGTTTCTTTACCCGTCATTGGGTGCCCACCAATGTAAATACCTTTACTTTCAGTACTTTGCCATTCTTTTTCAAATGGTCCTTTTACACCGCAGACATCGGAAATAATTGTATTCTTTTTTATAAGTGGGATCAATTTTTTAAAGAAATTTAAAGATAAATCTGTAGGCAGACTTAAAATTATGAAATCGTATTCTGCAGCTTCTTCAATTGAATTTAATTCTTGGTCTATAACTTTTTCTTCTAATGCTAATTCAATTGTTTCTTTATTATCAAAAGCTGAAATTTTTGGGTTAATTGGACTTTTTCTTAAAGCTTTTGCAATCGATCCGCCAATAAGTCCCAAACCTATTATCGCAATATTATCCATTTGAAAGTCTTTTTCGTTCATTCTACAAAAATATTTTTAAATAAAGTATAAACTTAAACCAATTGAAAAGAGATATCAATTCTATAAAAACATTATTCACTTCTCCGATTAATTTTAAATCAATAAACAACCTGTCACTAATCATGGTTTTTAAATACTATTATAAATGAAGTAAGTCAAAAAATAGAAAATTAAAAAACTGAAACTTAAGGGGTGAATAGTTCCGGGGAAATATTCTCCCGGGTATTTCCAACATAATACAAAGGATTCCGATATGAATTATTTTACACTAATTAAATCTTGTAACAAAATCTTAATAACGGTTTTGTTCTTTTTCAGTATTACGATGCTTTTCCAAAATCAAACCTTAGCCGATGACGGAAGTTTTGAAACAAGGGGGGAAATCCAATCTATTTCTTCAGACAGCCTTACAGTTAACAACTTAACATTTAAAGTCGACGGAAATACTGTTGTTAAAAACGACAATGAAACGGTAATCCCTTACTCTCAACTTAACGTGGGCATGTTTGTTGAAATTGAAGCGGTTGTTCTATCCGATAGTTCTTTACTTGCAAAAATAATAAATATGCACACAGAAAAAGATGATCTTGAAATAGAAGGATTTGTTAATTCAGTGGGCGGAAACAGTTTGGTTGTTAACAATGTAACTGTGTTTGTGGACAACAATACTGTAATTTCAGGTGAAGAAGATTCATTAAAAACTTTTTCCGATATCCGCGTAGGAAATTTTGTTAATATTAAAGCTGTCCGTTTAACCGGTGATACACTTCTTGCCGTTAGAATTAAACTTCAAACAGAAAACTCTCAGGATAAAATTGAAATTGAAGGTACGATAAACAACATAAACCAGGATACATTGGTTGTTAATAATTTTAATGTTGTTGTTGACGCAAATACGGTAATTCAAACAGACGAACACGTGCGCCTTAGTTTATCTGAATTAAAAGTCGGACAAAAAGTTGATATAAAAGCTGTCCTACTTACAAACACCGTGTATTTAGCAAAAAAAATTAATGTGAACGAAGTAAATGGAAATTCAGATCAAACCTTTGAATTTACAACAACAATTGATTCTTTAATAGGTAACAGTATTTTACTAAACGGTATTTTGGTGCATACGGATTCTACAACGGAATTTATGTCGCAAAATCATACCCCAAAATTATTTTCTGATCTGAAAGTAGGCATGAAAATTAAAGCTGAAGGCATAATAAAAACAGATGGTACTTATTTAGCAAGAAAAATTAAGATACAAGAAATATGGAACGAGGACGTTGAAGTTAAAGGTACAATTGACAGCAAAGGAAGTGATTGGTTAAAAGTGCTGAACCAAAAATATTATGTCAACAGTTCTTCTCAACTATTTAATTTTGATTTAACCCCTATATCATTTAATTCTTTAACAGTTGGGTTAAAGGTTGAAATTGAAGCTTATGCTTCAAGCAATAATGATTCATTATATGTTAAAAAATTAAATGTACATGATAGTACTACCGTTGATGTTTACGGAAAAATCGACAGCATAAATGCCAACACATTTTATGTTTCAAATCAAAAATTTGTTACAAATTCAAATACAACGGTAATATTATATACAGATACACTGGGTACGGTAAATGATCTCGCTGTAAATCAATCAGTAGAAATAACGGCTCTTTTGCAACCTGATAATAGTTATTTGGTATTGGTAGTAAAAATTGAAGAAGACCCGAACGTTACAAAAGTAAGCGGGTTTATTAATAACGTAACACAAAATTCTTTAAGTGTTGCACTTCCATCATTTACAATTACAGCGAACACTGTTGTTCTAAATTCAAATTATCAAACTATTTCATTTTCTAATCTAACAGCAGGACAGAAGGTTACTGTTTGGGGTAATCAGGTTGGTCCATCCCAAGTTGTAGCGCTGCAAATTGTTGCCAATACAGGAATTGTTACAGGCATAAAGGATATAAAAAACCAGGTAACCATACCTGATAATTTCTCACTCAGCCAAAATTATCCAAACCCGTTTAATCCGTCAACAAGGATAAGATATACATTGAGCAAAAGCAGTTTCGTAACATTAAAAATCTATAATATTTTAGGCAAAGAAGTTGCAACATTAGTTAATGAACAAAAACCGTCGGGTACATTTGAGGTAACTTTTATAGCCAATAATCTTGCAAGCGGAGTATATTTTTACAGAATACAGGTTTACACGCAGGGGCGTGCAGGTAGTTTTGTTAAGACAAAGAAATTAATTTTAATGAAATAGCCTGTAGTTGCTTTATAGAAGTAAATATGAGATTGATGATAAATATAAAGCAGTCATAAAATCTCATATTAAAAAACCCAATTCATTTTATGTGGATTGGGTTTTAATTTTTTTTACATTTTCCTTCCGATCACTTCCGCTATCAGTTTTATTTGTTTCATTAAATCAGCAAATTGATCTGGTAGTAAAGCCTGTGGTCCGTCCGAAAGTGCTTTCTCAGGATGATTGTGTACTTCAACCATTATTCCATCCGCACCGGCGGCAACTGCTGCTCTTGCCATCGGAAGAACTTTGTCCCTTATACCTGTTGCGTGTGATGGATCTGCTATTATGGGCAAATGACTTCTCTTATGAATTACCGGTATTGCGGATAAATCAAATGTATTTCTGGTGTAAGTTTCAAAAGTTCTAATTCCTCTTTCGCAAAGTATTACGTTGGGATTGCCGCTTGCAAGAATATATTCGGCAGACATCAACAGGTCTTCCACTTTTGCGGCTAATCCTCTTTTAAGCATTACCGGTTTATTTGATTTACCTACCGCCTTCAAAAGAGGAAAGTTCTGCATGTTTCTCGCGCCTATTTGAATTATATCAACATACTCATCAAATAAATGAATTTGATTGGATTCCATCAACTCAGATATGACCAATAATTTATTTTCATCCGCAGCCTTTCTTATCAGCTTTAATCCTTCTTCACCCAAACCTTGAAATGAATAGGGGGAAGTTCTCGGTTTAAATGCTCCGCCTCTTAAAATTTTTGCGCCGGTATCTGCAACTATTTTTGCTATTTCAAATATTTGATCTTCGTTTTCAATCGAACAAGGTCCTGCCATAACTTCAACTTCATTTCCGCCGACCACAACACCTTTTATATTAATTTCCGTGTTTGCTTTTTTAAATGAACGGCTCGCTAATTTATATGGTTCGGTTATTCTATATACTTCGGAAACACCGTTAAGTATTTTGACTTTCCTTATATCAAAATTGGGACGAACACCAATTGCACCCAACACGATTTGTTCAACACCCGTTGATTTATGAACCGAGAATTTGAAGTCTTCGAGCTTTTTTATTATTGTTTCAATTTTATCTTCTGAAATATTTTTTTCTAATACTATTACCAATTTTTTCTCCGTTTATTAAAATTTAATGAAAGTTTTTCTCTCCTACAGTTATGGCTATATTGATATAATCATCTTTTGTCGGCACAGCACAAGAGTATTTTGCACTGTAAGAACAATACGGATTATAAGCACGATTAAAATCAATTGTATAAATAAAATTATTGTCGGCATTGAGTTCAAAATCCAAATACCTTCCCACCCCGTAAGTTTCTTTGCCTGTTGTATTATCAATAAACCAAATCGAATAATATTTCCCTTCGTTTTTATTTTGTCCTTGATAAACTTTCATTTTGTATTCTTTGCCTTTGAAGTCAAATTTAATGTAACCGAATTTTACCATTTTTCTTACTTCACCCTTAGTGCCGTATACGTCAATAGTATCCTGTTTTTCATAACGGTATAGCTTGCTTTTAAAAACAAAATCCGGATTTACGGGATAATAATTTAGCGGATGAAAAACAGCATTTGAATCGTTATTAAAAGGTGAGCCGGGATTATTCTTCATATAGTCATCTTTTTCTTTTCTCGCTTTTTCAATTGACGCAATATATTTTTGCTGTTCGGGAGTGTATTTGGTTCCGCAGGAATTTAATACCATAGCAAATAGAAGGAACAAAACAAAAAGGATAAACCGGTATTTTAAAACAATTTTTTTCATTTTGTTTTTTCGCTCTTTACTTTTCTCTTTAGTTCATTCAACTTATTCAATGCTTCAACCGGTGTTAAATTATCTATTTCAATGTCCTTAATTTCGTCTCTAAGTTTATCGTCCTTTATTTCAAACATATTAATTTGATTATGATTTTCACTCTTTAATTTACTCAATTTTTCTTTTCTTATCTCGTAGGGGGTTAGCTCCTTTGTCTCCAAGTTTTCTAAAATTTCTTTTGCCCTGTTAGTAACAAACTTTGGAAGCCCTGCCATTTGCGCAACCTGTATGCCGTAACTGTGATCTGCTCTACCCGGATTAACTTTGTGAAGAAAAATTACTTTGTCGTCGATTTCCCTAACCTCAACTTTATAATTTTTTATTTTGGGAAAGATGGCAGCCATTTCATTCAGTTCGTGGTAATGAGTTGCAAACAATGTTTTGGCGGAAACATCGGGATTTTCGTGTATGTATTCTGTAATTGCCCAGGCAATTGAAATACCGTCAAAAGTACTTGTGCCCCTGCCGACTTCGTCCAACAAGATTAAACTTTTAGATGTTGCGTTATTTAAAATGTTTGCAGATTCCTGCATCTCAACAAGGAAAGTGCTTTCACCTGCGGCAATATTATCGCTGGCACCTACGCGTGTAAATATCCTGTCTACCAAACTTATCTCCGCTTCTTTAGCGGGGACAAAAGAACCGATTTGTGCAAGAAGAACAATAAGCCCAATTTGCCGAAGGTAAACGGATTTGCCCGCCATGTTCGGTCCGGTAAGCAGTATTATCTGTTTATTTTCAATATCCAAGTTGTAATCATTTGGTGTAAATTTTTCACCCGGGGGAAGCAATCTTTCAACAACGGGATGCCTACCTTCAACAATTTTAATGTGCCCGTCTTCAAATAACTTCGGTTTAATGTAATTGTATTCTTCTGCACACTGGGCAAATGAAACAAAGCAGTCAAGCATAGCAATTAATTTTGCATTTGATTGTATTGTTTCAGTATCGGCGGTAACTTTTAGTCTTAGTTCGTTGAAAAGTTCCGTTTCTAATTCATAAATTTTTCCTTCGGCGTGCAGAATTTTTTCCTCAAATTCTTTTAGCTCAGGTATAATGTATCTTTCCGAATTTACAAGTGTTTGTTTGCGTATGTAATAACCCGGTACTTTATTTTTGTGAGTATTGCTGATATTAATATAGTACCCGAAAACTTTATTGTAGCTTATTTTTAATGAAGGGATGCTGAGCTTTTCCCTTTCTTTATTTTGAAGTTCTGAAATCCAATTCTTCCCGTTGATGGAAATATCTCTTAGTTCATCAAGCTCCGGACTATAGCCGTCCCTTATTACTCCGCCGTCAATAATTCCCAGGGGTGGCGAATCAACTAATGTCTCGTCAATTGTATGAACTAAATTTTCTAATGAATCCAACTCGTTACCCAATTGAATGAGTGTTTGAACTTCAGCACCCAATAATTCTTTTTTAACTGAAGGAATTTTTTTTAACGAAGATTTAAGATTAACAACCTCTCTCGGATTTGCTCTTCCTGTACATACTTTTGAAATCAGTCTCTCTAAGTCACCGATTTCTTTTAATTGATCATAAAGATTTTTTCTTATTATTTTTTTGTTTAATAAATCCCCTACACTTTCCTGTCTTTTTAAAATCGCTTCTTTTTTTAGAAGTGGAGCCGATATCCATTTTTTAAGCAGCCGCCCGCCCATAGCAGTTACGGTTTTATCAAGAATATCAATAAGAGTTCCTTCTTTAGCACCCTCCTGCATAGAGTAAGTTATTTCAAGATTCTTTCTTGTTGACTGGTCCAGTATCATATAATCGGAAGGATTATATGCAGAGATTTTTGTTAAATGAGATAGAGCTGCTTTTTGAGTTTCTTTAAAATAATTGAGAACAGCACCCGAAGCAATAATACCGGGGGTAAAATTTTCCAGCCCGAAACCTTTTAGAGTTACGGTTTTAAAATTTAACAGGATGAGATCTTTTGAATATTCAAAATTGAATATCCAATCTTCAAGTTTTGTTAATCTAATTTGAAGATTAAGTTTGCTGATAATATTAGTAAATAAATCTTTATCTTTTTTTTGAATTAAAATTTCCGAAGGAGAAATAGATTCTATCTGCTGCTGTACTTGTTCCGAAGGAACTTCGTATGCATAAAACTCACCCGTAGAAATATCACAAAACGAGATCCCGGCATAATCATCTTTAATGCAAATTCCCATCAGGTAATTGTTTTTCTTATGGTCAAGAAGTTTGTCGGAAAAATTAACCCCGGCGGTCACGACTTCAATTACTTCCCTTTTAACAATTCCTTTTGCAAATTTTGGATTTTCTACTTGTTCACAAACTGCAACCCTGTAACCTGCTCTAATTAGTTTCGGCAGATAATTATCAATAGCGTGGTGGGGAAACCCGGCAAGCGGAACTTCGCCGGCAGCACCGTTGGCTCTTTTGGTAAGCGTAATTCCCAAAACTTTTGATGCAATTTTTGCGTCTTCTTCAAAAGTCTCAAAAAAATCCCCCATTCTGAACAGCAGGACGGAATCAGGATTTTCCCGCTTAATCTTGCTGTATTGAGCCATTAAAGGGGTTTTAGCCATTAGTCTTTATATTAAAAATAATCCATTAGTTAACGGATAAAATTACCTGAATATTGAACGAATATCAATTGAAGAATAATGATGAAAAATAGCAAATACAAAATTTAAAGCGAGCAGGCTTGCCTTGGCAGTAATCAGGTTACTCGCTTAAAAACAGTGAGCGAAGAAACTCTTCGCTCTACAAAGTTCTGTAGCAATTCTCATGAATCGCTTAAAACGCAAACTCAAATAAGTAACACTAAAATCATTAAAATATTTCCGTTCGATTTATCGAACGGATAAACGAATGGGAAAAGGAATTGGGCTTTAGCCCCATCGAGCACTTGGTAATGTGGTTACCCAAAGATTCCCACAAAAAAGCCAAGCATGTTTTTTTGTTTTTTTATTTGGTCAACTTTATCATCATAATATCCCTCCCGCCTGCCATCCAACGATGCATAAAAGCGTTTTGTTCTTTGACGGCTAACCGACGGTTATTAAGAATTATTTTATTTTGAACAGCATTAATTATTAGTCCGGGTGTTACCGACCCCGAGAAACAGTGGGCAGGCATTCGGTGACACAAAATAACTTAGGAAAAACCTCCTTGTTTTCCCAATCAAGTAACAGTTTTATAAATACTTTTTTAACTTAAATGAGGCAACATCGGGCGTTGCTTAAAAATGATATTAGAAATAATTGTTACGTCAGTAAATTAAGTCAGAAATTCTAAAAAATTGTCCTTCGAAATTACTTTATATTTAGAATCAGGATAAGTTTCTTTCCACAATCGCGGTTCTTTTATTTTCTTTTTACCGTATTTAAATTCAAAAGCTCTCAATTCTCCATCGCTTTCTTCTATTAAGTCAATTTCTTTTTTATCGTATGTACGCCAGAAATAATCATTACAGAAGATTCTTTTGTACTCCTTCTTTTTCAATCTTTCAATAAATAAAAAATTCTCCCAAAGCATACCCTGGTCATTTCTATAACTTAAATCGTTAAAATTATTTATTAAAGCATTTCTTATTCCGTTGTCTATAAAATAATACCTCGCTGTTTTAACTATTTCTTTCCTTAGATTTCTCGAAAATCCGCCGACTTTTTTAATTACAAAAGCTTTTTCAAGAAGATAAAGATACCTTTCAACGCTTTGTTTTGCAATATCCAAATTGTTACTAAGTTCGTTTAGGGAGACTTGTTTTCCAATTTGAAAAGCAAGTAATTTTAACAACTCATATAATTTAGAAGAATAACGTATATTCTCAGTTTCTAAAATATCTTTAAGTAAATATGAATCTCTTAAAGACATAAGATATTCAATTTTATCGTTTCTATCTTTTGTTTTTAAAGAATCAGGATAGCTTCCAAATATTAAAAGCTCTTCTAACATTTCATTTATTTTAAAACCTCCAAATTGAGAATTTAATTCCACCACAGAAATAGGAAACAAACTCCTTTTAATTTGCCTACCGGTAAGCGGTTCACCAATTTTATTGGTCAGGTCAAAAGAAGATGAACCAGTAACAATAACAATTGCGTCTGTTAAATTATCAATTAAAATTTTTAAACCGACTCCTACATTTGGAATTCTTTGAGCTTCATCAATAAATATTATATCATAATTGCTAAAATTAGATTTTATCTTTTGTAAATTTTGTGAAGCTAAAATCTCACGTAATAAAATATCATCGCCCGTTCCTTTAAATATTTTCCCACTGAATGAAGAAACCATCTTATTGGCAAGCTCTGTCTTACCAACTCTACGAGGACCCTCCAAGACAAAAACTTTGCCTTTTTTTAATATTTTTTCAAATTCATTTTGATAATATCTTTTGTACCATATATTTAACATTTGCCTTAACCCTAATAATTTATTATTAAAGTTAACATATTTATATAAATTTAGCAACTTATATTGCTAAATTTGTAATAATTTGGCAACTTTACCATTCCTCTTTATTAAGAATATTTAGATTCCCGATATCTTCAAGATATCGGGAATCTTATTTTACAGATTATGTTGGAAAAACCTCCGATATTTCCCCAAATAATGGAACGGTTTTATAAATATTTATTTAATTTTAATGATGTAACATCGGAGGTTGCTTGAAAATATATTATAATTAACTTTAGAATCAAAATTCAAAATTTTACTAATTAGATGAGAAAAAGGATTGAATAGAAAGATGCTTAATTTTTCAAAAGACAAAGCCTGGATGAACAACACAATTATTCTAACAAAGCATACCCTTGTCTGGTTCAATCAATTGAGTAAAAAATATAACAAACAAATTAAGAGATTAGACCAAATTCCTGATAAAGAATTAAAAGAAATTGCTGATAGAAATTTTAATGCACTTTGGCTAATAGGTATTTGGGAAAGAAGTACGGCTTCAAAAAGGATTAAAGAATTAACAGGCAATTACGATTGTGTTTCGTCGGCATATTCAATTTATGATTATAAAATAGCTGAGAATTTGGGCGGAAGAAAAGCTTTGTTGGATTTATCAAAAAGAGCAAAAAATACCGGGATTAAATTAGCCTGCGATTTTGTACCCAATCATACAGGCATTACTTCGGATTGGCTTTTTAAACATCCTGATTATTTTATACAAACTGAGTATAAACCTTTTAGTAATTACTCATTTACCGGTGAGAATTTATCAAGCAATAAAGATTACGAAATAAAAATTGAAGACGGGTATTATTCAAGAAAAGATGCTGCTGTTGTATTTCAGTTTAAAGAAGTGAAAACAGGAAAAATCAGATACATTTATCACGGCAACGACGGAACAAGTATGCCGTGGAATGATACGGCACAACTGGACTTATCGAAAGCTAAAGTACGCCGTGCATTGATCAATCAATTAAAAAAAATAAGTAGGCTTTTCCCTATCGTAAGAATTGATGCTGCAATGATGCTGACGAAATATCATTTTGCAAGATTGTGGTATCCGAATCCTTTTGAATTATCTCCAATACCGTCAAGATATACGGCAACAACAGAAGAGAAAGATTTTAATAAAAAATTTCCAAATGAATTTTGGAAAGATCTGACAGATGAAATTAAAAAGAGCAAAAGAGATATCTTCCTTTTTGCCGAGACATACTGGATGACAGAGTGGTATTTTATAAAAGAACTCGGAATGAACAGGGTTTACAACAGTGCTTTTATGAATATGCTGCTTCAAGAAAAAAACGAAAATTATCATCAAATGGTTAAAGATATATTAAATGATAACCCTGAAATTTTAACAAGACTTGTTAATTTTTTGAGTAACCCTGATGAAGAACCCGTGATAAATAAATTCGGTAAAGGTGATAAATACCTGGGGGTAACAATAATGATGTTAACATTGCCCGGACTTCCTCTTTTTGCCCACGGGCAGATTGAAGGATTTTATGAAAAATACGGGATGGAATATTACAAACCGCACGATAATGAAATTGCAGATGAAGGATTTGTCAATTGGCACAAATATGAAATTTTCCCTTTGATGAAAATGAGAAAATTATTCAGCGGAGTAAAACATTTTGAATACTTTGCGGCAATTTTAAAAAATGGAAAATTTGAAAAAAATGTATTTGCATATATAAATAAATACGGTGGAAATAAAGCTCTAATTATTTATAATAATAAATTAGATAGATCTAACTTTACACTAAAAGATTCTTATTCTAAAATAAGTAAAGACGGAACGTATGTGTTTACAAGTATTGCTAAAGCCTTGGATATAAAAAACTCAAGAAAATATTTTTATATTTATGAAGACTTCAAAACCAAATTGCAATTTATAATATCAGGATTCGATGCTCACAAATACGGATTGTCATTTAAATTAAAAGGTTACGAATATAAAATCTGTTTGAGGTATAAAGAGGTATTTGATAGTAAAGGATCGTATAAGAAAATATATGAGAAATTAAAATGTAAGGGTGTTCCTTCAATTAATAATTTGTTAGAAAAATATTAAGCTGTAAGAAATGGATAGTAATCTAATAGGTTTTAGAATTTTACAAAGGGACTCTTTTTTTTAAAGAACAATACTGTCAACTTAACAAACAAGATTATGGGGCTAAAGCCCATGTTTGTTTTCAAGTGAATAAACCGTCACATAAATGTGACGGAAATATTAGAATTTAAAACATTGCCGTCCGTTTTAAAGCTTGTGTGAAAATTGTATATCAAATTTAGGAACTCATCCCCTACCCCTTTCGTCAAGTCCGAATTTTCAATCTTTCAAAAAGAGAAGAAGTTTCTTTTGCAAAAATCCTAAAACCTATTCCGATTTATTAAAAATATAAAATAATAAATAATAAATCTTAAATTACCCTACAATCCTTTTATGTACCCGCCGTCGACCGGTATGGTACAGCCGGTAATATAACTTGCTTTCATTGAAGCTAAAAACACAACCGTTGCAGCAATCTCTTCGGGTGCAGCAAGTCTGTTCATCGGTATTCCTTTCGCTATCTCTGATAAAACTTCTTCGTGAGAGGTGTTCATTTCTTTGGCTCTGCTCACAGCCAGTTCATATAAACGGTTTGTAAGCGTGTAACCGGGAGCAACATTATTAACCGTAATATTATATTTGCCTAATTCATTACTTAGGGATTTAGCTAGTCCGACTAACCCTGTTCTAACTGCGTTGGAAAGAATTAGGCTATCAACGGGTTGTTTAACAGAGATGGAAGTAATATTTATTATTCTCCCCCATTCTTTTTCCATCATATTAGGGACAACAAGTTTAGTTGCCGTTACGGCACTTAAAAAAACTTGGTCTATTGCAGACTGCCAATCTTCTTCTTCAAAATCCAGGAAATTACCACGAGGTGGACCCCCGCAGTTATTTACAAGAATATCAATACCATTGAATTCATTGTTAACGGCATTGATTGTATTTTCAATATCTTTTCTCTTACTTAAATCACAAACACACCAAAGGACTTCTACTCCAAATTTATTTTTTATTTCATCCGAAGTTTTCAGAAGGTGTTCCTTGTTCCTCGAACAAATTGCTACCTTGGCTCCCTCGGATACAAACTCTTCCGCAATTGCCCTTCCGATGCCTTTGCTTGCAGCCGTGACTAATACTGATTTTCTACTAATACCTAAATACATGTTTCTTTATAATCTTTGAATGTTATAAGGTTAATAAATTTAAGGTGAAATATCAATTATTAAATGAACTTATGATTCCAATAATTCCTACTCTTATCATCATAACGGCAATTGCCGCCATAAATAATGAAGCTACTTTAGCAAAAGCTTTAGCCCCGCCTTCTCCAACGGCTTTTATAAATAAATTTGCATTAGCTAAAATTACCCACACTATAATAAAATTAAATACAATGGATAATATTGTTGCCAAATAGCCGAAATTATTTACCAGCATTATGATTGTCGTTAATCCCGCAGGACCCATAATAAGCGGTATTCCAAGCGGAACAACACCAATGTTTTTCCCGGGGTTTCTTCTTTGATCTCCTGTTGACATAATATCGGTTATTGCAAGAACAAGAAGTATAATTCCACCGGCAATTTGAAAATCATTTATGGTTATACCCAAAAAATTGAAGATTAACTTACCGGCTAATAAAAAAACAACGGCTAAAACAAATGCGGTTATTACCGCATCCCTTACTAATTTTTTTCTATTCTCTTTATCTAAACCTTCAATATAACCTATAAAAAGAGGTGTAACACCGACTATATCAATAGCTACAAATAATGGAATAAATGAAAGAAAAATTATTTCAATAGTCATATAAAACTCTGGGTGAATTATTAATGAAAATAAGAAATTTTACTAAAAATATTTAGTTAAAATAGTAAAATTATTTCTTGGCATTTGTAACAATCTTTTCAGTATCCGTGGCTATTACAAGTTCTTCATTAGTTGGAATGCAAAAGACTTTTACTTTAGATGATTCCTTAGAAATCAGGTCACTATTTGCATTATTATTTTCTTCATCTATTTCAATTCCAAGGAATTCCAAATTACGGCATACTTCTTTTCTTATTTTAGGTGCATTCTCGCCGATACCCCCGGTAAATACAAATGCATCCAAACCTCCCATCGCTGCAGCGTAAGCACCTAAATATTTCTTGATTCTGTAGCAGAAAATATCAAAAGCATAAATCGCTTTTTTGTTATCTTCATCCACTGCTGAAAGAATTTCTCTCATATCGCTACTGACACCGCTGACACCGGTAAGTCCGCTGTGTTTGTTAAGTAATGTATTCACTTCAAAAAGGGTAAGTCCTTCTTTGCCCATCAAAAAAGTAATAATGGAAGGATCGATATCGCCGCTTCTCGTTCCCATAAGCAAACCTTCGAGAGGTGTAAAGCCCATTGAAGTATCAACAGATTTACCGTTTTTAATTGCAGCCATACTACAGCCGTTACCAAGGTGTGCCGTCACAATTTTGAGATCTGAAAATTCTTTGTTCATCATTTCAGCTGCTTTGTTGGATACGTACCAATGAGACGGACCGTGAAAACCATATCTTCTAATTTTATATTTTTTATACAGCTCAAAAGGAATGCCGTATAAAAATGCTTTATGCGGCATAGTACTGTGGAAAGCAGTGTCAAAAACTGCACATTGGGGAACATCCGGTAAGATTCTTTTTACAGCTTGAATACCTTTAATATTCGGAGGATTGTGCAACGGTGCTAATTCAATATTATCCCTTAAAACATTTATTACTTCATCCGTTATTAAAATTGAATCTGAAAAAGTTTCACCACCGTGAACAACCCTGTGACCCACCGCTTCTATTTCTTCTTTAAAGCTTATTACACCGTGTGTTTTACTGAGCAAAACTCCCAACACATATTCAATCCCCATTGAATGATCTAATATTTCACCTACTATTTTTAGACTGTCGCCATCATACCGCTGTTGTGATAAAACCGCACCCGACATACCGATTCTTTCTACTACACCTTTTGCCAATTGAGACTTTTTTTCCGTATCAATTAGCTGATATTTAATTGATGAACTTCCGCTGTTTAACACTAGAACTTTCATTGGTTTTCCTTAAAATCTAATTAAAATGAAGACGAGACAATTTTTCCGTTTTTATCATATTTGTAAAATCCTTCACCGGTTTTTTTACCGAGTTTTCTTTCACGAACAAGTTTTCGTAAAATAGGACAAGCTCTGTACCTCGGCTCACCAAGAGTTTTCCAAAGGGTTTCCATCCAGGCTAACACTTCATCAAGACCCATCATATCCGCCATTTCCAACGGACCGTTTTGAAAGTTATACCCAAGCTTCATCGCCGTATCGATATGTTCTGCAGTTGCAACACCCTCCATTAAAATATACATTGCTTCATTTAATAAAGGAACAATAGCACGGGTAGTAACAAAACCCGGATACTCATAAACTTCAACAGGTGTTTTACCTATTTTTGAAGCAAAAAATTTCGCAATTTTTACCGTTTCATTTGAAGTATGAAAACATTTCACTATTTCAACCAAGGGAATTTTGGGAACAGGATTAAGGAAATGCATTCCTATTATTTTCTCGGGTCTTTTTGTGGTTTCAGCAATTTTTGTAAGACTCAATGTGGATGTATTAGATACAAAGATGGTGCTTTCTTTTACAAGTTGATCAAGTTTTTGAAAAATTTCTTTTTTCAATTTGAAATCTTCATCAACTGCTTCAATTATAATATCACATTCTTTAATAGTTTCTAATGATTTTTCCCAAGTTATCCTGCTCAATATTGCTTTCTTTTCAGATTCCGTTACACTCCATCTTTTAATGTCCCGGTCAAGTGATTCCGAGAGTTGTTCTTTAGCGTTTTTTCGGTGTTCCTCATCCTTTTCAACTACAATAACTTCTATTCCTTCTCCGGCAATTGTTTGAGCCAAACCCTGACCAATAATCCCTGCACCTATTATTGCTATTAGATTTATACCGTCGGCATCATTTGAAAAATGAGTCGAACCGAAAATGTCTTCTAACTTTAGATCATTTTCACCCATAAAGATATACTTTTAATTAATAATCAAAATTTTTTATAGCGTTTAAATTACGAATATAATACTAATGATTAAATTCAAATAATGGCGCTATTATAACTTTTTTCTATTTTTATAATAAAAGCAAAAACAAACTTCTAAATAATAAGAAAGTAAAACTTCTGAAACACTGAAAACTTTCAGCTAATTTTTATAACTTAAAAAATATTTTTGAACTGTTATTTCCATACTTAATAAAATGACACCACAGCAAGCACTAAAAAAATATTTCGGATATTCATCTTTCAAACCGAATCAACTGGAAATTATAAATAATATTTTGGAAGGGAGCAATGTTTTAGCTGTTCTGCCAACAGGAGCCGGTAAATCTATTTGCTATCAAATCCCTTCAATAGTTTCAAACAATTTTTCTATTATTATTTCTCCGTTAATTGCTTTAATGAAAGATCAAGTCGACACTTTAAATAAAGAGGAAGAGATTGCAGGATTTGTAAATAGTTCGATGGATTATAGACAGTATGAAAATGTAATGCAGGATATCACATTCGGTAAACTGAAAATATTATTAGTCTCCCCGGAAAGATTAGAGAATAGAGAATTTGCAAGAAGAATAAAGGAATTGTCACCGACATATCTTTTTGTTGATGAAGCTCATTGCATAAGTGAATGGGGACATAACTTCAGACCAAGTTACAGAAAGATTAAAAATTTTGCCGAATATATTTCAGCCAAACATATTTCTGCTTTTACGGCTACAGCAACCCCGGAAGTAAGAGATGATATTATTAAACAATTAAATTTTAAAAAACCAAAAATATTTGTTAAAGGTTTTGAAAGAGATAACCTTTTTATAAATGTTATCCGAACCACAAAGAAAAAGGAAACAACTTTATCACTAATTAAACAATTCCATTCACCGGCTATTATTTATACAAGCTCAAGAAAATCTTCCGAAGAAATAACCGAATATTTGAATTTACACAAAGTAAGATGCAATTATTATCATGCCGGACTTAATCCTGAAATCAGAATAAAAATACAGGATGATTTTCAGAATGACAAAATAAAAATTATTGCCGCTACTAATGCATTTGGAATGGGTATTGATAAAAAGGATATACGTTTAATTATTCATTATAATACTCCAAGTACAATAGAAAATTATTACCAGGAAATTGGAAGAGCGGGTAGGGACGGTAAAGATTCTTACTCATTCCTGCTTTATGAAAAAGCGGATATGAACATACACAATTATTTCCTTCTTAATTCAAATCCTGATAAGCAATTAATAAAAGATGTTTATAATGCCATTTGCGACTACGGAAATGTCGCTGTCGGTTCTATAAATGATGATGAGATTTTTATCAATACTGATTTTATAAATACCTGTGTTAAAAGAAAGTTAAACAACGGCTTGCTTTATTCTACGTTAAATACGCTTCAATCAAGCGGGTATATAAAATTAATATCTAATTATAACAAGAAGACGACTCTAAAAATAAATTTTAGCCCTGATAAATTAAAGACATTTATTAAAAAAACTCACAACTTCAGTATAAAAGAATTGCTGTTGTACCTTGTTAAAAAATACGGCGGAGCTATTTTTAATAAAGCAGTTAGTATTAACTTAACTGATATTTCAAAAGAGCTGAATTTTAATTTAAATATTATAAATGATAATTTCGGAAAACTGAATGACCTTGGTGTTTTAACATTTAAAAAAAATGTAAGCGGTAATTATGTTGCCTTGTCAACACAAAGAGTAAGTACCGACAGGCTGCAAATTGATTTTAAAAAAATAAATTCTGCTTACTTGTTGGGACAAGAAAAAATTGAAAAAATGTTGGGTTTTGTGTTTACAAAAGAATGCAGGTTCAAATATATATTAAATTATTTTGGCGAAGACACAACAGGTTATTCTTGCGGAAAATGTGATGTATGCAAACAAGGACAAAATTTTTCGGACTCTTCATCCGGTTACATAAAAGAAATTATTCTCAGTACAATAAATCAAAATGAAGATATATTAAGTGAAAATGATTTGATAAAAATTCTAAAAGGAGAAAGCAAAATATCTTCTTATACCAAAATGGATTTTTACGGTTCTTGTATCAATTTTACAAAAGAAGAACTGATAAATATGATCGAGAGTTTATATGTAAATAAATTATTACTTAAACCCGGTAAAAGGAATGAAGGAATAAAAATTACAAACAAAGGGAAAGAGTCAATTCCAATAAACGATAATGAAGACAATGAGATTGATGAAATAGAAAACAAGTATAATGAAAGTTTAGAACTATACAACCAATTGAAAACAGTCAGACAAAATACAGCAAAGAAATTTTTACAAAAGCCCGCCTTAATTTGTCCCGATAAAATACTCAAAAAAATAGCCGAAGAAAAACCCGTTACGGAATATGAATTGATGAATATTCAAGATTTTACTAAAAGGATGTTCAATAAAATTGGAAGTGATTTAATAGAGGAAATAAAGATTTTTGAAGAAAAAAATAATAAAGATAAAAACCTTCCACCTAATGTTAATGAGACTTTACGCCTTTTGAAAGAGGGTTATTCGCTTAACGCTATCTCAAAAATTAGGAAACTATCGGATACAGTGGTCTCAATGCATGTTGAATCTATTTTAGAATTAAACCCGGAACTTGAAATTAATAATTTGTTGGGCAATGAAATTACAAATACAATTAATCACGAATTAAATAAAGGATTTGTAAATCTAAAAGATTTAAAAGAAAGGCTCCCACACGAAATTACATATCCGATGATAAGAATAGTTGTAGCAAAATTTAAGGTTTCTTCTTTTCTTTCTCACGCAGGTAAGCAATAACTTTTTTGAAAAAGGATTTCCATTCATCAGGATTCTTTTTATAATAATCCAAAGTTTTTATGTATAATTTTTGGGTAACGTTATAGCGGGCAAATATTACTTTTTGTTCATTAGTAAAACTTAGGGAATCCGCAGCTAAAGAATCGCGAACAATTACAAGGTCGGCATAAACTTTAATAAATGTTTTTTCTTTAATTTTTTGATCTTTTGCACAACCTTCAAAAAACAGAAATATAAAAAGCAATAGAAAGATAGATGAAATAAATTTTTTAGAAGAATATTTATGAAATATTATTTTCAATTCTAATTTATTTTTTTACTTGCTTCAAACAGAACTTTCTTTTCTTCAGTCGTTAAATTCTTGTAACCGGATTCGCTTATTTTATCCAGAATTCTGTCAATTTCCTTTTGAGTAACCTTACTTTCACTTGATCTCTTATCGTTATTAATTTCGTAGAATTTTGCCTCTTCTACATTTTCCTTTTTAAAAGGATTCTGCAAATTGCTAAAAGGGTTATTCCTACCGTTTACATGAAAATTCCAGTTTAACATTCTCTTTAAAGATATGACACTATTTTTATCGAGCATTATAAAGATAAAGCCGGCAAGAGCACCACCGAGATGAGCCAAACGTGCAATGTTGCTTCCGGCACTGTTAACAAACATAATTTCTATTAGAACAAAAAAAGTAATAAGATATTTAGCTTTTATAGGAATAAAGAAATATAAATAAATTGGTCTATCGGGAAAGAATAATCCAAATGCAATCAAGACACCGTAGATGGCACCGGAAGCACCGATTGTTACTGCCGGGGGTATGCCAATTAAAGGTGAAAGGGATAAGTAGAATAAACCCGCTACAACACCGCTCAATAAATAAAAGAATAAGAATTTCCTTGAGCCCCACATATTTTCAATCTCTATTCCGAACACCCACAGTGCAAACATATTAAAAAATATGTGACCGACTCCGCCGTGCATAAATTGATATGTTATTAACTGCCATATTTGAAAATTATAAACTTGTCCTGCGGCGTCTGTTCCGCCAAAAGGATTTAGTGCAAACCATCTATCAATAATATACCAGCCGGGGATACCGTTAAAAGAAAGATTATTTAGTAATGTTTGAAGTAAAAAAATAACTACGTCTATAATTATAAGATTTTTAATCACCGGCGGAAAAAGACTAAATCCTCCGAGTCCTCTCGGTCTGTATGAATTGTTCACAATATCCTTTTGTTATTATCTATTTTGAAGTTAGAGCTTCTACTCCCGGTAAAAGTTTTCCTTCTAAAAATTCCAATGAAGCACCGCCACCTGTTGAAACGTGTGAAACGTTATCTTCTAAGCCCGCTTCTTTAATTGCAGCGGCGGAATCTCCTCCGCCGACTATCGTAATACTACCATTATCCGTAGCTTCTTTTAATGCGTTGGCAACCGAAAAAGTTCCATTAGCAAAATTTTTAAATTCAAATACCCCCATAGGACCATTCCAAACAATGGTTTTTGAACCTATTATTTGTTGGGAAAATAATTTAACTGTTTCGGGACCTATATCCAATCCCATTTGTGTAGGCGGTATATTTTCTGCAGTAACTGTTTGGAAAGCCGATTCATTACTGAATTTATCGGCAGTAACAACATCAATCGGAAGAAATAATTTTGTGCTGCTGTTTTCAATTGATTTCAGTATTTCTTTTGCCAGGTCTATTTTATCTTTTTCTAATATTGAAGTCCCGATTTCTTTTCCCTGAGCTTTGAAAAATGTAAAAGCCATTCCCCCGCCTATTAACAGTGTATCAACCTTGCCCAAAAGATTTTTAATTACATCAATTTTACCTGAAATTTTTACACCGCCCAAAATTGCGCAGTAAGGTCTTCCGGGATTTTCTAATTTGCTTCCTAAATAATCGAGTTCTTTTTCCATTAAATACCCGGCAACACAAGGGGAAATAAATTTTGTAATTCCCTCCGTGGATGCGTGTGCCCTGTGAGCAGTTCCGAAAGCATCGTTAACATAAATATCTCCAAATTCAGAAAGAACTTTTGCGAATCCGGGATCGTTCTGTTCTTCTTCTTTGTGAAACCTAAGGTTTTCCAACAAGATAACATCTGACGGCTGCATATTATTTATGAGCAACTTGGTATCATCCCCTATACAGTCATTTGAAAATATTATTTCTTTATTCAAAAGTTCGCTCAATCTTTTGACAACAGGTTCAAGACTAAATTCCGGTTTCCTTTCTCCTTTCGGTCTGCCGAGGTGACTCATCAAAATAGCTTTTCCACCGTCTTTAATAATTTTATTTATAGTCGGAAGTGAAGCCGTTATTCTTTTGTCGTCGGTTATATTTCTGTTTTCGTCAAGGGGTACATTAAAATCAACCCTGACCAAAACTCTTTTATCTTTTAATTCAATATCATCAATTGAGAGTTTGTTCATAACTTTTAAATATGTGAATGAGATAGTTTAAAAAAAAGACGGAGCAATAACTCCGTCTTTTAAATTAAATAATTATTAAGCTATTTTTTTTATTAAGTCAACAACCCTGCAGGAGTATCCCCATTCATTATCATACCAACCAACTACTTTTACCATTTTCCCGAATGATATTGTTAATAATGAATCAAAAACGACGGAGTGAGAATTACCAATAATATCTGCAGAAACAAGAGGTTCGTCTGAATATTCCATTACGCCTTTCAACCCGTTATCTGCAGCATCTTTAAATGCTTTTTTTATTTCATCTACGGATGCTTCATTATTTAACGTAGCAACAACATCTGTTATCGATCCGTCAGGTGTAGGAACGCGCATTGCCATTCCGTCTAATTTACCGTTTAACTCCGGAATAACTTTACCTACTGCTTTTGCAGCACCTGTTGTTGTCGGAATAATAGAGATTGCAGCAGATCTTGCTCTCCTTAAATCACTGTGGGGTAAGTCCAATAATCTTTGATCGTTTGTGTACGAGTGAACGGTAGTCATTAAAGCACGTTCTACCCCGAATGCATCATTCAATACTTTTATCATTGGAGCAAGACAGTTTGTAGTACAGGATGCATTTGATAAAACTTTGTGTTCATCCTTAATTTGATCTTCGTTTACACCGAGAACTATTGTTGCATCTATTTCATCTTTTGCCGGAACCGTTAAAATAACTTTTTTAGCACCTGCATTAACGTGACTCATACAAAGTTCTCTTGTTCTAAAAACACCCGTTGACTCGACTACAACGTCGGTACCGAGTTCTCCCCAATTTAATTTTGAAGGGTCTCTTTCGGCTGTAACTTTTATTCTGTTACCGTTAACAATTAAATCATTCCCGTCAACTTCAATTGTTCCGTCAAACTTTCTGTGAACGGAATCATACTTTAATAAATGAGCTAATGTTTTAGCATCGGTAAGATCGTTTATACCTACAAAATCGAAACCGCCTAATTGCAGGCTTCTACGAAAAACTAATCTTCCAATTCGTCCAAATCCGTTAATTCCAACTTTGACCGCCATTTTTTAGAACTCCTTTTTTTATTTTTTTTTAATCGTTAAAATTAGTCAAAGGGGGAATGAATTTCAATTGAGAGTATATTGAAATTCCCGATGTTTTTGAAACATCGGGAATTTTTTCCTTTGGCGTTACCGACCACTCCAAAACAGTTGACAGGCATTCGGCGACACTTTGAATATAATCTTTTCGCCACTGAGTGTTTACCCACTGCAGACAGACTGCCCACTTTTTTTCGGGATCGGTGGTTGCAGATAAAACTGATATCGCTGTTGCTGTTTTGCAATTGCCGAAAAGTGCGAAGCAGCAGTTGAAATACACGTTCAGTTTGCGTTAAAAAACATCACATAAATTACACATTCCAAAATTCAACTGCGTCCGTAGTTGTGGTTTCTCAATTTTCCGAGAAGTGTGACAGCAGTTGTTGTCTTTTGTCGAAAACTGCTTCGCAGTTGTGATTTTTCAATTTCCAAAAACTGCGAAGCAGTTAAATTTATAATAACTATGGACGAAGTCCATAGGGAGAAAGAATAACAAAACAAATCCGAACTGCGGACCTGTCCGGCGTAGTCCGGCAACGGCCGGACGAAGACGGAAGCAGTTCAATTAATTTATTAGAATTATTATTTTTGTTTTGTTAAAAAAATCACACAAATTTAACATTCCAAAATTCAACTGCTCCGCAGTTGTGATGTTCTCTTCTTTTTTTACCTCGAATTTCATTCGAGGCTATTGTAAATTCAACTGCGTTCGCAGTTGTGGATTTTCTGTAAATCATTTTTTAATACTGTCACGATCGTACCGTGACAGTATAATTACAAATTTTTCTTTTTGCCACTGAATGCCTGTCCACTTTTTTTGAGGATCAGTGGCAGCAAATATAAAACATTAAAAAACCCACGAATATCCAGAGGGTCTCTCTGGAAATTCGTGGGTTAAAGAAAATTGCTGCTCTGTTTTACGTAGAGGCTATCTCATCAAAACCTGTCCTACGAAGTCAGCCTGCACACTTATGTTTTGGCTGATAAACTTTAACGTAATAGGATCATTTTCTTTATAATATTCACAGATTTTCCTAACAATCTATAAATATAAATTCCGCTTGCCAAACCGGAAGCATCAAAATTTACTACGTGTTTGCCTGCGTTTACTTCTCTATTTATAAGAACTTTTACTTGCTGTCCTAAAATGTTATAAACAATAAGTGATATACTTTCTGTTTTTGCAACAGTAAATTCAATATTAGTAGAAGGATTAAATGGGTTCGGATAATTTTGAGAAAGACTGAATTCCTTCGGTACAAGATTATTATCCTCAATTCCTGTTACAAGACTTTTTGAAAATACAATATTACTTACATCAAAATTAAAGTTTGTAAGATTAGGATTATTCTTTTTATAAAGAGCAAAACCAATATCTCTTACCAAACCCGGGTTAAATTGATTTTGATTTGGTGTTAGCTCAGTAAGATCACTGAAGCTAACCGAATATTCAGTTTCGACAGGTGTAAGATTGACAGAATATGAAAAGTAATTATAGTTTTGAGTATTTGTCAAATCAAATATCAAAGTTAATACTCCTGTTCCCTTTGCTTTGAATTTTATATTTGAATAATTACTTAAATCAATATTATCACCACTTGCATAAAAACTTCTTATTACAGATACCCAGTCCGAAAGATTGCCCGAAATAGAAACACCACCGGAAAGTAATAAGGTGCCGTCAGCGTAATTCGATGGAATCGGTTGAGGATAATTGACAGTTGAAAAACTTGAAACCGTGCTGTTCGGACCAGAGATATCTGTATAAGAACCTCCGCTTACAAAAACTTCGTCCTTGAATCCCGTTGAAGAGGTTAATGATATATTTGCATCGGAAATAATTCCGGGAGAAAGTACTATATCATTTTCACCGTTCTGTACGGTAAAGTTACCGGGAGTTTCATTTTGAACATCACCCTGGGATATTCTGTATTTATAATCCAGGGAAATCTGTGAAGCTTTTCCTAAATTCATTACTTTAAGATGTATTGTGCCGTCGTGTGAGTAGTAAGAGCTTTGAATATATACATCCGGTTCAACCTGGTTTACATTTAAATATGTTAGCGTACCAAATGAGCTTAATTTTGACAATATGCTTTTTACTAATTCAACTGTACCGTCATAAGTAGAAGACCACACCTGGAAATTGTAGATGCTGGAAGCTCCGTTAGGTGATACATATTCTCCGTATGTCCATTTACTTTGTAATTTGTATCCTGACGGTGATTCATAAACACTGAATGAAATCGCATAATCTGTTTGGTTTTTCTTTTCATTCCTCATTTTAGCTGCATAGAATTGATAACCGTTTATATTTAACAGTCTTAAATCACCTATCATTGCTCCGCCTAATCTATCACAAACACCTTTTGTATGGTCATATATATATGGTGCATTTGTAATTGTAGAGAATATACCTGCCACTCTCCTTAACCCGGTTGAAGTTGTCATGTTGTAATCAACAGCATAACTTGAAACAGCATTTGAAATACCAAGAATATCAAACGGTGTTGTAACTGTAGCAGAAGAATTATAAGGTCCGACTGTGGGATAAAATTCCGATAAACTATGCTGAGAAGTAATGGCATTAACACCGGTTTTTGCAAGTAGAGGTGTAGTCCTTCCGTATCTAATTAATAGTTGTCTCTTCAATAAAAGATTTGCTAAATCTCCCTTGGATTCAACTCCTGCATCTTCGCCTCCGCTTGTAACGTCACCAAGATTTAAATCGCCGGCATATGCTTGGTACTTATTAGAATTATTATCATTGCCAAGTAAATTTGCTGTCGTTAAATAATTAGATTCTAAGTTAGTTACTCTTACAGTTAACTTTACCGAGTCTGTATTGTTAACAGTTACTGTTCCGATTTGGAAGATTACAATGTTACTTCCGTTTGATGTTTCTGCAGAAGAAATTCCCCCGCTACTTGAAACATAAGAATACCCATTCGGTATAGTATCTATTATAGTTGCATTCGATAAATCCGCATCCCCGTTATTTGCAAATGTTATTGTGTAAGTAGTTGTCAATCCCGAATCAGGTGAAACTGTTTTATAAATGAAAACGGAGCGTTATGCAGTGACTGGAGAATGACTTTTTGGCCCCAATCCCCTAACCCAAGGATGGCCACTTCCAGGGTTTGTGTCTGGCGAGGTCTTTCCCCTCGCAATTTTTGTGAAAAATCAGCGTCTTTCTTAGTAAGCCCATTTGAAAAGAATGTTTTTTCTAAAAGATCTATTCTATTTTTCATTCGTTTGCTTCTCCCTATTTTATAGGTATTTTGCACGACACTTCTAAATGAAAAAGCATACCAGAGCAAAAAAAAAGTGCTGACAGGCGGGGGCGAAAAGAGGTCTAAAATCGCCGCGATGACGATTAAATGGTCGCCTTGATACTTTTTTAAAGTAAGTATGGATTTATTCTCTAAAATTAATTTTCGCAGTAGATTTATCCTCAGTCCGACAGTCTCCTAGACACCCCCGCAAAAATTGATATCATTAGATATTGATAGCGTTGTACGTCTTAATGCGCCGGACAGCTTAAAAAACTCATTTGCATGGGGGAGGAACGGGAATAATGCGCTCGAAACCGAGAGAAGATGATATCGAAAAAAACCAACTCATCGCGGCACTGCTGACTAATGCGCTTTTTACCGCAAAACTGGTCCATATCCAAAAGGGAACCAACACAGATTCCAAAGGGATTTTTGAAGACGTTTTTGCGACCTGGACAGGTATTACCCAGCATTTTCACAACGAAGTCACAGGGCTCCGCGGGAAAGACGATGGAGACGAAGACAAAGACAAAGACGAAAATAAAATGACTCCCCCGCCTGATTTATAAATATAAAGATACACGTCCTATCAGAATTGCATCTTTAATTTTAATCTCAGGAGGACGATGTAAGTGTTGGGACTTCTTTCAGAGGGCGGTCTAAGCTAATCTGGGGGGTCGTAACAAGCTGTGTTAAAGAATGAAAGCCATCGCGCAAAACAATTTGCAAGAGCGGATCTTTGTTACAATCGTAAATACGGCAAATACTCGGTCGTTTTTCCCAAACGGAACAGCGATTATTTTTCCGATCGGAATAGGTACACAGTCCATCAGGATCTTTGTCCACACAATGTTTTTTCTCGTTATGAACTTGTACCGGATCTCGTTCACCCTCCTGCAAACGGACGATGAGTCGACAGCAAAAAGTATTACAACCCCGTCTCCGACCTTCATCACAATCTAAAATTGCTGTTCGGCTCATTTTGATAGCTTCCAAACCCGTCTTTTTTATTAGAAAAAGCAATATTGAACTTAGTAAATCTTCATTTCTAACTATACCTCAAAAAATGAATTCATGGGAATGAGTGCTTCTTTGCTTAAAATCACCTCACACTTGAGCTCTTACAGAGAGCAGACTTGATCTTTTGTCGGCGATCCCGATAGACTCCATCCATCAAATTTCGGTATTCATTTAGAATGAGACCAAATGTTTCAGCCACTTAAAATACTCCGAGATGCCCTTGTGATCCTTATCGGGATTGCGAAAACCTCCCCTTCAGGGCCTCGGGGTCTATCATTGTCACAAACTGCAAACATTACGCGCCGTCCCCCTATATCATTCTTCTCGAACATTAAAAACGAACGATAAGGAATTCAAACATGAAAAAAATAATGATGACCGTCTTTGTGTGGGTCTTTTTCAGTATGCAAGCCCATGCGGCAGTACAAACAAAAGAAATCACATACAAAGTGGGCGAAACAACGTTCATCGGCTTCATGGCCTTTGATGATACCGTCACAGGCAAACGCCCTGGAATCCTGGTGGTTCATGAATGGTGGGGACACGATGACTATTCCCGTAAACGCGCAAAGATGCTGGCTAAATTGGGCTATACGGCCTTTGCCTTGGACATGTACGGCACAGGCAAACTGGCTAAACACCCTGAAGACGCCAAAAAATTTATGACCGCCGCCGTGGGTCAACTGCCCGAAGCCGAAAAACGCTTTAAAGCCGCCTATGATATTTTGATCAAACATAAAACCGTCGATCCAAAAAAAATCGCGGCCATCGGTTATTGCATGGGAGGCGGCATCGTCATGCACATGGCACGCACCCGCGTGCTTCCGTTAGATGGTGTGGTCAGCTTCCACGGGAGTTTTGCATTTGCAACACAAACCCCTTCTAAAGCAGGACAATCAAAAGCAAAAGTCCTTGCTTTTACGGGTGGAGCCGATCCCTTTATACCGATAGAATCTGTGCAGGCCTTTGTCAAATCCATGACTGAGGCGGGTGTAGATTTTCAACTCAAAAGCTATCCCGGCGTCCAACACAGCTTCACTGTTCCAGAAGCAAATAAAGTCGGAAAACAATTTTCTCTCCCCTTGGTCTACGATGCTTCAGCCGACAAAGATTCCTGGAATCGCATGCAAGTGTTTTTCAAAGAGATTTTTAAATAAAGCAGGGGATGGAGCATAGAAACCCGATATGCCAGAACCTTTTAAAAATTTATTTAACACACAGATCATCTCAGGCATGGGCGATCATTTTTTAAAGGCCTGGCCTGATTTTAATCGCGAGGGTTTTGTTCGCAGTGCAACAAATAACTTAGAGGCCTTGGAACTCAAAACCCGTTCCGAGCAAATTACGCAAAGTATGCGGGATTATTTGCCCGATGATTACCTCCAGGCGGGCAAAATAATATTGGCTAGTCTCACCCCCGAAGATGGAAGCGATTTATCCAACATCCCCGTCAATACAAAGGGCATTTCCGGCTGGGCCGTCATGCCCATGGCGCACTATGTTGGCCTGCACGGGATGGCATATTTTGAGTTTTCCATGACCTTATTCAAGGAAATGACCATCCGGTCTTCATCTGAATTTGGCATCCGTTTTTTTCTGATTGAAAAACAAAAAGAAACACTTGCTGTGCTGATGAAATGGACAAAACATAAAAACGAACACGTGAGGCGTTTGGTTTCTGAAGGTTCACGGCCTCGGCTGCCCTGGGCTATGCAGTTGCCTGCTTTCAGGAAAAATCCTGAGCGTATTCTACCCTTGCTGGAAGCCTTGAAGGACGACTCAAGCGAATACGTGCGGCGCTCTGTCGCAAATAATTTGAACGACATCGCCAAAGATCACCCCGACCGTGTTGCCGAGATTGCGGGAGAATGGCTCAAGGGTGCCTCAAAAAATCGCCAGAGACTTGTGCGTCATGCCTGTCGCACTTTGATCAAACAAGGGCATGCCGCCACGCTCAAGGCCTTGGGTTATGGCCCGGCCAAAGTCAAGTTGGACAATCTAAACTTAAAAACACCCACAGTAAATTTTGGCGATGCACTTGTTTTTGAAATCGCCTTGTCTTCAGAAACAACAGAAGATCAGGCCCTTATCATCGATTACATCATCCATCACCAAAAAGCGAATGGAAAAACAAGTGCAAAAGTCTTTAAGTGGAAGACACTCACTTTGCGCACCGAAACAACCCATCACGCGACAAAAAAACACCCTTTCAAACAAATCACCACACGTGTCTATTACCCCGGTTTGCACCGAATTGAAATCTTGGTCAATGGTGAGATACAGGGTGGGACGGATTTTGAGTTAGTGAAGCGCTAATTCCATTTGAGTTGAATTTATCAAGAGATGCAATTTTTAGATTCAAGACCCCGTTTTCTGGGAAGAGTCCACTACTTTTAAAATTTGGAGCGCAGAGGCATAAGACATCAATGCGCTTGTCGTCGCCGCAACATCTTCGGCTGAAGGCTGTCCGGCGGGGCTTACTTTTTCAAAGCGCAAAGAGAGTACGTTTAATGTGCCCTTCTTCCGATCTGCTTTCAAATCATAGCGGGCAATAAGCCTTTCACCCGCAAGCACGGGCAGGCAATAATAGCCGTAGATGCGTTTGGAAGCCGGTTTGAAAATCTCCAAAATCTGATCAAATCCAAAAAACAGTTTTACTCGCGCACGATCCCACAAGAGCGGATCAAAGGGAGACAACAACACGCCTTTGTCTCTGCGGGGACGAATGCGTTTTAAGCGCGCCGCCAGCTCTAAATCTTCGGGTCGTATCCAGCCGGGGCGATGTTTGCCCGTATCATCCACTAAGGCACAAGGAAGGCACTGTCCTTTTTCGATGAGACGACTTAAAACCGCCTTGATTTCGCTTTGCAGATTAGAAAGCCGCCAGGTTTGTGTGAGCGTGCGGGTTGTTGCCCAACCGTGGCCTTGCAGGGCG
>ENA-ORDP01000002-ORDP01000002.1-marine-sediment-metagenome-genome-assembly--contig:-NODE-2-length-132200-cov-7.118975_pt1 | contig 132200 bp, 203 predicted proteins | sample MGYA00248627_ERZ508539 | MGnify/ENA primary metagenome ERZ508539 (study PRJEB26208, sample SAMN05571518) | marine sediment metagenome | biome: deep sea; feature: Hydrothermal vent; material...
GCTCACGCAGATCGCTGGCGGCTTCTCTTCTGCGAAGCGAAGAGCGGGTCGTCCTCCGGACTTCATGGTCTCTAACACACTAAACCCGGCTTCCATGCCGGGTTTTTTTATGGTATACTACGAAGATGAGTAATCGATATGCATCTGGTATAGGTCTTGGGTGGGCATTTCGCAATGATAAACAGCGAAGGTGGTTCATCACTATGTTTAACTTAACTATTCAAAGTGTTATAAACAGGATAGACCAGTTTGATCACAAAAGTATAGCGGATATAATGGGCGATAACTTTGGCATCATGAGTTCGTATATTAAAAATATTATTGCTTCGGCTATTCTTTTGAGGAGCACAGGGACCAATGGTCTGGATGATACCGGCGAGTGGATGGAAGAATGTTACGTCGGTGAGGCAAGGAGGCCAGGCAATATAATAAATGTTTTGCTTGTTGACTCTGTTTGGTATCTATCTCAAACAGTAATGTATGATGATTATAGATTTGTTTCTATTGTACTGGGTTATCGGTCTGAAGATTTCGATGATGCCAAGGAAGAACTAACAGACTCGCTAATAAAAGCACTAATGGCCAGTGGCCTCAATGATGATTTTGTGGAAGCTATAAAGACTCAATTACCTATCGTTGATGCATATGACATCAAAACTATAGCAGACTTTAATATGGCATGTGAATGACTGAACGATTCAAGACAACTGGTATCATAAAGTATGATCCGTATCGTGGTGACATGAAGCGGCGTACCAAGTGGTGGGCGATCATCCAGGTTGATCGTGAGATTACCCGGTACTACCGGTGGCTTGTAATGCGTGAGTATTGGGCGCATACTGCTATTCATCCAAATTGGGTTAAGAAACCCTCCTGGGACGCTCATGTTTCGATTGTTCGTGGTGAGGAACCCAGAGGTGAGTTCAAGGATTTATGGAAGCTACATGATGGAGAACGAGTCACGCTTGAATACGAACATAATCCCAGGTACAATGGTGACACAACCGGAATGGGATCACAGGCTGGTTCGTTCTGGTTCATTGATGTATATTGCCCGACTATCATTGATATCCGGCGGGAACTAAACCTGAAGACGTTCTACAACTCTCATCTTACTTTTGGAAGGGTGTATAAATGAAGGAAAAACAGGAAGACGATGGAAGTTACAAGTTACTTTCTCACTACAACTTTGTAGCGGTGGTTTCTGTAGTAATCGTGATGTATCTATTTTACTACACACTCATCAATCTCGAAATTTTGAAAATCACGGCATTGGCCTTTTACGAATGGTTGAATAACCAAAGCCCATTCCTCGCAGGAGCCATAGGTGTATGGGTGCTTGGTGTTGCCACTTATCTGGCGAGGGGGGTACCCAATAGTATTTGGGCGTTTTCAGTTAAGCAATTAACTGTTGAACTCACACTCAACAACGTTGACGAAGTATATGATAACTTTCTAGTGTGGTATCAAAAAACTGGTAGGAGCAACCGCGCTAGAACCCTGGTGGCGAAGAATAGAGATTATAGGCATTCTGGTGCACACAGTGATAAATTTAACACCATGGAAGTATCTGCTGGTTATGGTATTCATTATTTCATATACGGTGGTCAGGTGTTTCAGTTAATCCGTGCTGAAAAAGATGCATCAAACACTAAGGATGTCAAAGAGTCTATGGTTGTAAAAACCATCGGTAGATCACAAAAACAATTTCACAATCTGCTTAGAGCTATAACACCACCAAGACCGAACGATGAGTTTACAGAGATATACAAATGGGACGGTGACTACTGGCGTAAGTATGGAACGCAGGCATCACGTAAGTTTGACTCCGTTATATTGCCAGAAAAAACTCGCGATGTAATTGTTAATCACATACAAACATTTTTGGATATGCGTAAGTGGTATGTAGACCACGGAATACCGTATCGTACTGGTATGATATTACACGGGGTGCCTGGGACAGGCAAAACATCACTAGCCAGGGCGTTGTGTGATAAGTTCAATAAACCACTATACATACTCAGCCTAAATGGCGTATCGGATAGTAGTCTTGAAGAGGCATTTGCTGAACTACCCAGTGATACGTTGGTTTTGATAGAAGACATCGACACTTATGGCGTGGCAACAAGCAGAAGGACATCACCAAATATGTGTGATGAACCTGCCGTGCGTGGTAAAAAATTAGTTACCGGTGAAAACGAAGATAATGATGGTGGTGGAGGATTAGTTCTAAGTATGTTAACCCTCGGCGGGCTACTAAATTCCATAGATGGCGTAATAGCATCAGACGGAAGAATTCTTATAGCAACCACAAACCATGTTAACCGGCTTGATGCCGCGCTCACTAGGAAAGGTAGGTTTAATATCTCAGTAGAAATAGGATATCTTGAGCATGATTGCATTATTAGATTTTTCGAATCATTTTACGCTGGGTTTAAACTACCTAAAAACATAAAATTCAAATCCAACGTGACCCCGGCTGATCTACAAGCTTGTATTATGGATAATACTGACGCGCCAGAAGTAGTACTTGATTTCATACGAAGTGATGCATGATTACCGGTTTTATATCCGCGCATGCATTAGGTCATCCTCTCTACGTAACCGATCCGGAGGATAGTGTTGGTGTTGTGCGAGATTGGCGTTATGCAGACAATGACGAACCACTATGCAATGCTAAGCTCAGGAAATGTGTAAAGTGTTAGGAAAGCATATGTCGTTTGAGTGTGGTCGGGTATTACGCGGTTATTTTAAAATAGAAAATGATTAATTGGAGCAGGAAATTGGGTGTGTGCTGACACCCGGATACTATTATAGTATTATAACCAATAGGTTAAAATATATGTTGTAATTTACTGCTGTTTTGTTATAATGTCTTCATGAAATTATATATGGTGGTATTAGTACAGTTTATTTTACCCTCTCTTGTATATGCTGGAGATTATGCAGCGTCAGAAAAATATTACAACAACTGCGTAACCAGGCAAACGGGAAACATAAGTAACACAGATTCGATATGTGCCTATGAGATGGAGTACCGAAACAACAGGAAGGCAATAAAAGATGCCGTGAAGAATTATTCAATCTCGGTTGCAAGAAAAATGGGGATGTCTGATAGTGCTTCCAAAATTACCATTAGTGCAGCAGCACTGACCGCAAGCTTTGCCGCAAACAAGAGCTTAAAACTCCGCCTTAACGAGGCCAAGACATTAAGAGTGGTGATGAAAAACCCAATTGGTTCAGATCGTTCTTTATTCTTAAATTACCGTATTAGGTGGTAACCATACTATGACAGACCAGGAAAAGTTAGAAAATCTTCTTCGCAAGGTTCCGGTCATGATCCCCGCCAATCCAAACCACGAGGATGCGCTTATTTGGTTAGAAATGACCATTGGCGGTTCCATGGTAGATGCTATTGTGGAGAGAGAATTCACACCGGTTGAGGCTGCATCCATAATCGTCAATGGGAATGAAGAATGGGAGCCAATAGAAGAGCAAAATATCGCCAGTTTAATAGGTATTTTGGAGAATATTTGGTAAAATAAGTGCAGAAATTCCTTGACAGAATTGTCTTAATATGAGATAATGTATACATAGTCTAGAGAGGGGGCACGAAATGATCATAAACTACCTTACAGAACGCCGTGCGGCACAGTTTGAATCCGCTAAAGTAGTTATGAATGAGGACAAGAGCGAAAGGGGTGCGTTTGGTTTGGCGCAAACTTAAGAAACAGGCAGCTACCCTGAAAGATGCTAAGGAACTGGCGAAGTGTGCACTTGACTCTTATACTGAATTTTGGCCGGAGAATTTGAAATGAAAAAGGTTGACATACTTGATACAAAACTAGGGATGAACTATAACGATTATCTTCTCCTGGAGACAATCGAAGATTGGTATGCATACAAAACAATTGCATTTAATGACCTATCATCAGCACTCGGTAAGGTGCTGCGCTCGTCTGTTCCTAAAGAACGGTGGGATCACTTCAACATCAGTGGTATTGGTGCTAGTGCATTTCGTGCTGCGGCATTGAAAGCCGGTATTAATGGTGGTAATCCAGTTCTTGATTCAATTGCGGGACTGGAAGCAACATCCGACTACAAGCGGGATCTAATCGAGCGTGGTGAGCGAGTGGTAGTCAATAGTAATGGCGGCTACTTCTGGCTGATGCCACATCATGAGATTGTCAGCGAAGAATTCTGGGATAGCAATGCCGACCGGGATCACCTCGTCAACATTCGTGAGAACACGGTGTTGCTCAATCTTGAAAACGATCCAGAGCTTGAGAAGCACTCCATTGAATACATGCAAGCACGGGATGAAAACTACTCCTACATCCTCGATATGCGTGGTTGGAGCAATGATGTTATGAAGTATCATTTCCTCAAGTTCAAAGAGAATGGCGGCAGGTCGTTGTATGTGTACACCACCGCCACGGATGTACCCCAGGTAGCAATGTACCTGGGATTAGCAATCGAATGTGACATCAATGAGGCAACCATTGAACTTAACTCAGGAACCTCACCGGCACTCGCGGACGTATTAACAAAATACTCTGACCTCATGAATTTAACAGTGGTAGAAATATAGAAAACGTGCTATAATAAATACTGAATAACGGGAGTATTAATTATGCCAAGCATACCCAACATTGAAAGCATCACCGTATTAGTAGGTCATGGTGCGGATATGGTATACGTATCCTATGATGCACCCAATCCTATATGGCCGTTTACCGGTAACCTAGAGCTTAAGTTTGAGGCGGCACCAGGAACCGGCGCAGAATTCGCCAGTAATGTTTTTGGAATTGAACCTACAGTAAAGGAGATCTAGGAATATGCTTGCCTTAGTCATTACGCTGTTTGTGATTCTTGGTATCGTTGTGGTTAACGAGGCGATTTCAATCATCAAAGAGAGACGTAGTTCCGGTGATTTATTGACACCAGTGCGTGTCCGGGTGGTGAGTGATATCAGCCATCTTTGGGATTCTTGATCAAAAGGGTAGAAATTCCTTGACCTTATTACAGATTCTGATATACTGTTAGTAGTTGAGAGAAACCACACCGGAGATACACCATGACCGACCAAATCACCTTCGAAACTGCCCTTTCTACCTTCATGAATGGTTGTCAGAAGCTGGTTGACGAAGCCGAACTGGCCTTTGATACCCGTATTGAAATCGGTGGCGGTCGCAAGTACGTCCGCTTGGTGCGCAGAGATTATACCAACACCGGAGAACGCATCTCCAGTTCAGCCTACTGTTTTGTAGACACTACCAATGGTAATGTCCTGAAAGCAGCCGGGTGGAAGGCACCTGCTAAGGGTGCCCGTGGTAACATTTTCAACGAAGACTTCGGTCTCGGTCGCATGTCTTGGACAGGCACCGCATACAACCGATAGTAAGGAGAGAATCATGAGCATGCATTATTACCGTCCCGAAATGGGAGATACAAAGCCAGAAAACATGGCAGGTACAGTATCACATGCGTTTGGTGGTGGTCATTATTTCGTGAGGACCACGTTGGAATTGAAGGGTCGTGGTATTACCTGTGTCATGGCTGGTGAAACAAATCGGTACCGGGTGACCAACCGGGCTATGGAAATTTTGGAGAAGAAGCACGATTTTGCCATGGAAATGCTGTTTGATTGATTTATTACCGTATCAGTGCTATATTTGTTTTGTGATTTCATATAAATAAGGATATGAAAGTGTCAGAATTTGTATACACACCAGCAATGCGTCGATCTATAGCTAAAATCAAAGAGATTGACGCCAGCATGACTTGGGAAAATTTAGCCGTGGCTGAGATATTGAAAAACGAAAATCTTACTGTTAGTGAGATTACTGAAGCTATTAGGAATATTAATCACAAGAATATTGTCTAGATTCTTATGGAATATGATATTACTACCTATTCCGGTGCTAAGAATTTTCAAATTGACATACATTCAATGCCCGAAACGGTACAAGGAAAGATAGACCGCATTGTACTATTAAAAACATATTATAAAAAGATACTTGATCATTTATCATATCGTGCAATGTACGAACCAGAGTTGGAAACCAAAGAATATAAAGAATTTCAAAAATACATAATACTATTAAAGAAACTCAGTAATCTAATTCCTAGAAAAATAAAACAAATAGAAGTACTATCACCAATGGATTTAACTAATAAGTTTAGTTAACCATCCTTGTTCCGTTGCATTCATCATAATTTCATGATATAATCAATTATCAATTATCTGGAGAAGCAAATGATTACTGCTAGAAAAATGTTTGCCGTTATCAAAAAATTCATCACTCTGATTGCTGGTAAAGAATCCATCAACAAGCCGATGGCCCGACCAACTGACTCCAGCACCCTTGCTTACGCCAAGGCTCACATCAAGTCGTTCTTCGACGGTGGTCAGTCAACGGTATGCCCCTGCTGCACGCAAAACGTGAAGCTATATCCACGCAAGATAACCAGTATCATGGCCGACCAGCTATTTCATCTGTTCATTAACCGCAACAAGTGGGTACGTGGCAAGGATCTCCAGGAAAGCGTTAACGGTAGCTCGCGGAACTATTCACTGTTACGCTTCTGGGATCTCATCGAACAGGGTGAAGAGTCCACCTGGATGATCACCGAACGTGGCATCTCATTCGTTAAGGGTGAGATTGAAGTTCCAGATCGTGCCTTCGTATTCAACAACAAGGTAATCGATTTTTCCGAACAGATGGTTTCGTACCGTGATGTCGCCGATGGGGGATTCGTTGGTCAGGAATATCTTGATGACTTGCTTGACCCAAGCACGGTGCTTGAGTTCCGTAAATAATATTGGAGAAACAAAATGTCAGAACAAAAGAGTATATTCGACCGCTGCCTGGATGACCACGATATTGCTATCACAAAAGCACTTGGTGGTGAATATCCTAAAGTGTCCTTTTCGGCATATGAGTGTGATGCTGATGACAACCCAATTAACAATCTTAACGAGGTTGCCATTGAAGGTAGGTGCATGCTCATGGCTAAGCGTGATGAGTTTTGGGGTGGTAAGGAAAGCGAAGACTATTCCTCGCCTGTGTTGGAAAACCCAACATGGTTGGAAGTGTCAGTCCTAGCCAATGCAGCAATCAAGACTACCAATGATTTCCACCACCGCTTCCTGGAAGATGTAGTGGACACCGAAGTTGATAATATGGATGGAATTGCGGTTTACATATTCGCAATGGGATCGTAATTGTTTCTTGACATAATATGGCTTAATGGCTATATTGATGATGTAGTTAGTTAGGCAATCGCTGTGCCCCGGTGGGTCGTCCTTCGGACTTCACGGAATGCTCACCAGCGCTTAACTACTTTTTACTTGAAAATCTGCTCTTCGGCATCTACATTAATAGCATGTCTGATATCATTGATGAATTCCATGCGCTAATCCCCACCAACGCTAGACATAGCGGAACAGGATGGACTAATATGTGCTGTCCATCCTGTGGTGATACTAGGTTTAGGGGTGGTATAAAATTTACAAGCTCTGGTGGCTGGCGTTATTACTGTTTTAATTCGGGCTGCATTTTTTGCACGCAACCAACTGGCTGGGAACCGGGTAATGGGTTCGGAGGTCGCCCCAGGAGACTGTTTGAGCTTATGGGTGGAGACATCCGCACCATCCCAACCAAAGAGCTACTATCGTTTAACACGCAGCGCTACAATCGTCGTGGCGAGGAGATAGGAACCAGTGAAAGACTGGATGTTACCTACAAGTTTCCGGAGGTTGGTTTACCGCCAGAAACCATGCCACTGATGGAGGCATCCAAGAAGTTCAGGAAAGCCGCTGATGTATTCAGGTGGGCATACGGTAGATATGGTGAGTGGACCAAAGAGTTACCGTTTGCCTGGAGCCCACAGCGGGATAAGTACCTTATCCTACCCTTCTTTCATTATGATGATATCATAGTTGGTTATGTGGGTAGGAACATTGAGGCTTCATCCGGAGGTAATAGATTTATAGGTAGAGCGCCGACTGACTACATATTCAACCAGCATATACTGTCAACTATGTCGGCTAAGTATATCATTGTGGTTGAATCACCCATTGACGCAGCGTTGCTTGGTTGCTTAGCCACTAGATCATCAGTATTAACGCAAAAACAGATAAACCTGCTAACAGTAAGTGGTAAAGATCCAGTATTCATTCCTGACTATAAGGCAGGAGAATACGAAAGCTTCCTGAATGTAGCAAAAGAAAATAATTGGTGCGTTGCGGTGCCAAACTGGATATCAAGGGATGCAACTGATGTTGGTGATTCAATCAAGACTAACGGTAAATTATTAACGATTGAACTCATAATGAAGAACATGACTAAAGACTGCGATGCGGTTGAAACAAAAATAAGAGCACTTGCTAAATGGAAAGAAACATAACTAAAAATAAGTGGGTGGTGATAGCTGAACTACTTGCCAAAAATAACAATGGGTTGTTACCTACGTTTTCTTGGTTAAAGAAAAATGGGTATGTTAATTTGTATAGCTGTAAGCTGAGACATAAAAAAGAATTTTCACACATACCAGTAGAAACCAAATTGTTTACATCATCTGGAGAATGGGTTGTAATTGCAGAAAGACTAGCTAATGATAATGGTGGCAAACTACCTACTTATACGTGGTTGCACACCAATGGATATAGTGCACTAAACAAAATAATGTCATCTAATAAATCATTATTCATCCACTTGGAGAAAGAAAATAACATAGGTATGCCCTCGGACGAAAGAGTGTCTCAGGCTGAGAAATTGGCCGACGGAAATAATGGAATATTACCTAGTTACAGTTGGTTATTTGATAATGGTTATGATGCATTAAACAAATGTATATCGGCGTACAAAACAAAGTTCGAACATATACCCAAAGAGACGATGGTAGAGAATAAATTAAAAGTATGGATCAATACGGCAGAGCGACTAACAATGGAAAATAACAATGTATTGTATAATTGCGCATGGTTATTAGATAATGGCTATGGTGGATTATATAAGGCAATGCTCTGTCATCCTAAATTTTTTTCGCATTTAGAACAAGAAGATTTTAAAGGAAGGACGCCGGAGGAATGGAGAGATGTAGCCAATACACTAATAGATGCTGATGGTTTTCTTCCATCAACAACATGGTTGGTGGAACATGGATTTACCGGATTACCGCCAGCTATGCGGAAATACCCAGGCGAGTTTTCCGGACTTAAGCAAAACAGGAACCCGCGAGGATTTAACGCTGATAAACCTGGGGTTCTTTATTTGATAAATTTTTCTAACAGGTTTTGCAAAATTGGAATAACGAACAAACTTAGCAAACGATTGCTAAATTTAAACAATCAATTGATCTGTGAAGATCTGTACACAATAAGCTCAGGTGTTTATTTCGAATTTGAAGACGGCATGGATGCATGTATACTTGAAAATATTATTAAAACTAAATTTAAGGACAAATCTTACCGAAAATTAATAGATACTTTATTTGATGGAAAAACTGAATTATTTTTGTTTGATACCATGGGTGAAATATTTGATTTCATTGCAATAAGAGCACATGATGTTGAATATTTAAAAATACCAGATAGTGGTTGTTTATTGGACACAAAATGATTATATTGTTTATGGTTGGTTTATAAAATAATGACATATAGTGTAGATGATATTATAGAAATAGCAGATTTAATACTGGGAGAAGCTACAGAAACTCCAGGTATTAATGTTGATGATCCGGTGATGATGCTGGGCGCTGCATGTGATCAATTGAATGCCATACAAGACACTGCCGGTATATCAGACGACCAAGCTGATGCTATACTTGATATACTCCAGATCAACCTTGACTTAACCGATGAGGACATAGACGACGCACCAGAACAAGGTGCATTAACAGATGAAGAACTCGAAGAGATGGCAAGGGAAGATGTTGAAGAAGCATTTGAGCCATCTAATTATGACCAACTTATGCTATTAGAGTACTTGTCATCAAATCCAGAGCTTTGGGTTATATCGGCTCCCATACTCAAACCAGAGTATTTTGACCCAGAGAACAGACCAACTATTAAATTCATACAACAATACTGGAACAAACATGCTGCGCTACCAAGCAAACAAATAATACGTGGTAATACTGGTATGCGGTTAACAACACCAGATGATGCCATGGCTGATCATGTGGTAAACCACATATCGGAGGTCACAGAAACATTCTGTCGCAATGAAGCATTGCACAACAAATTAAATGAAACGGCGGATGCACTGTCGCAGTATAACCGCAGGCTACCTACTGATCAGATGAATTCTATCTACAAAGACATGGAATATATAATCGGGATATCAATAAATCGTGACCTTGGTTTTGAAGTACACGAATCGGGTAAGGAAATCCTAACAGCAGCCAAAGACAACGTGGGTATATCGACCGGTCTTGGTTTTTTGGATAGAGCACTGGATGGTGGCGTAACAAGACCAAGCTTTAATATTATAAGTGGTGCATCGGGTGACGGTAAATCAGTATTCTTACAGAACATTGCTGCAAACTATTCAGCAATGGGATATAACGTATTGTTCTATACGCTGGAACTTGAACCTGAAATTGTTGAACAGCGGTTTGCTGCTATAATCGGTGGAATGGATATTCGTAATGTGTTCAGTGACATCGGGCAAGCATCAAGGCGCTTGAAGATGGCTGGCAAGGGTAATGGTAAGATATTCGTTAAGAAGTTCCCCATGACTGGAACAACCATGGCTGACATTACTGCGCACTACAATGATATATCACTAAAGGAAGACATGCACTTCGGTGTGGTGTGTATAGATTACATCGATGTTATGTACCCAATAGAAAATGTAGACAAGGGTAATATACATATCAAGGATAAGTACGTGTCGCTGGAGATGAATGACTTCTTCCATAAGAACGGGATAATAGGATGGAGTGCATCACAGCAGACTAAGGGTGCCCAGGATGAGAAGGACGCTCGCCAGTCTGGAGTATCAGGTGGTACTGATAAGATCAACACATCAGACAATCTTATCATATTGAAACGAACTGCTGAAAACAGGCAGGAGAAACTATTGTGGTTGCACATCAAGAAGGCAAGGTCGTCTGGTGGTATCAACGCAACCATACCTGTACATTGGGATGATCCCGGGACGCTTAGACAGACCGATGGAGATTATGAGCTGTTTGAGCAGGCAAATCCGTTCCTGACGGGTAAAAGGACAGGTGATGTAATAACCAGCGCAGACGAAGAGAAATCGCTTTTAACAAACGATGCAATATTCGAAGAATCTGCACTACAACCAACGCAACGCGGTACTAAGATATCAGAGAAGGCTAACACAGCAACTAAAACTGCTGATACATTAAGAAAGGCATTGCAAGATAAACACACTGACAAGAAAATCGGAGATAAAGTATGAACGACGAAGAACTTAAAATAACACCTAGTTTTATTAATACTGACTGCTATAAACTAGTACCAGATGCCAATTTAACAATTGAAGACATAGCAGCTATTTTCAAAATGATGAATATGGTGGTGTCTGAGGAACTGTATAGTAATATTCCAGAAGACACCAAAGCGCAATTTACAAAGACGTAACAGGAGACTATAATGAGCGATGAAGAAAATAATGCTAGCTCTAACAATGGGCAATTACCAGGATGTGTAAATGGTATGTTCATAGGTTATTACAAACTAGCACCCACTGAAATCTTTACCATGGAAGACATGATTGCTATACTGATCGCTATGGATATCCGCCTCAACCACGAAACGTTTGAACAGCTACCCGAACAGACCAAGAAGCAGTTTGTAGTATTCAATCGTAATATGAAAAGCGAGGCTGAAGCCTTCAGGTACGGACGTACACCACGTGGCTGGTAAGATAAATATCTAGACAATGGTTAAATTACGATTCCTTGATGAGCTTAACTCACTATATTCTCCCACGGCTCTTGACGCACGCGGTGAGAATGCATGGGGTGTGGCTGTTAAATTCTTAACTCTTCTTCAGAATCAGATACATGACGATGCGGAGCGCCGTAAGTTGATGAATGCCTGGATGAAGTCTGTTAAGGAAAACGATTATCGTAAATTCAAGCGAGCACTAAATAGGTATGAGAAATCCCGAAACGATTTTTAACCTTTACCTGGAAGACGCATTACCATGAAAATGAATAAAGAGCATTATGAGATCCTAAAAAAGCACGTCCTAGGTGCTATTCCTAAGATTCCTTCAATTGATGTTTATCATGATAACGGTCTGTCTGATAAGAGGTATCGCTGGGATTTACTCTGGAAGTCTGGCTTGAAGATAGGTGATGGGAAGGGTATGACGGTGGGTTTACCACTGTATTCGTATATTAATGCCGATCATATAGATACTGCATTACGACACATACTACGAAATAGAGATATGGAAGAAGATAATTCATTTATAAACGATATACGGGTAAGGGCTGGACTTCCGATTGTTGAAGACACCGGTGCTTCCGGCGTTCTACGCGCTCTAAGAGGAGCACACATGTCACTCAACCAAGTAAAAAGTGATCTAGAGGATAACATGCTTGTTAACCGAATGGGTATGTCCAATGGAGAATATGCTAGTTCAACCATAAATGACCAGCTTGCGGCCATATCAGAATGCGTAAATATGTATGAGAACGCATCTGGTAGTGCATCAGGCGCTGGTTCAATAGCATCAGGTGCTGGAGCTGGTAATCCTAAGAACAACAGCGCCTATGCTGATAAGGTTCGTAAGAATAAGAAAGCAGGAAAGAAGACAGAGACTATCTTTGCACTTAGCGATTCGTAATCGTTATACTTTGACTAAGGTATCCACACTTGTAGCAACCACATTTAGATTGTAAGTGATTCTTTGGTTGCTGTTTAAATACCCCATGAATTGGACAAACAATGGTTACTTTCTTTTTAGAGTGTACGTAATCTACCTTACTATAATCGAATTTATTACCATGCTCTTTTCTTGCTTTTTCAATAAATACTTTGGCACTTGATAGTGAACCACCACCCGCACATGTTGGGCATCCAGAATGCTGGTTTGTATGAGATAATGGTAATTGTTCGAATTCTCCGTGCTCTTTGCATATTATGGTCACGTGCGTGTGGGCATTAAAGTAATAAACTTTTGAGTAATCATACCTGTCACCGTGTACTTTTCTTGCTTTACTAATAAAATTAGCTGTTAGCGTCGGTAACGTATTAGCACGTATTAATTCTTTGGAACATTTAGGACATCCACCACAATTTGTTTTTTTAATATGGGAGCGAGCTTCTATTGTGAAATCTCCATGTTTTTTGCACGTGATGGTAACCCATTCTTTTGAACCCCGGTATTGTGTTTTTGAGTAGTCGTAGATATCTCCATATAGCTCAAGGGATTTTTTAATGAATTTGTCACCACGAGTGGCAATATCACCACCTAAAACTCGTGCGCACTTAGCACAACCGAACACAGATTCTAGATGGCGGTGTGGGCTCTGTTTGAAATCTCCATGTGTGTGACAGGTTATAGTTACTCTGTCTTTATTATTGCAGCCATATTGGATTTTACTGTAATCGAATTTATCACCGTATTTTAGTGTGGCTTTTTTAATAAAGCGATCTAGTTTCTTCTGTTGGTCCATATTGACAATATTGTTCTTTAGTGGCGTTAAGTCAAGTCTTTGTTATTATTGCCTCATAGTGTTCTAATATAATATTATGCCGTTTCCTTATCTTCATCGCTGTATCTTTTCCTATGCCATGTTTTTCAGCGGCTTCCTTGATGCTGAGATGTTCATCTTTTAACAATGCAATCATGGTTTCTATGGGTATTTTGAATCCAAGATTGTTATAGTTCTTAGGCGCGTTTGATCGGTCAAGATACTTGTAGGTTTTTCCTTTTCTTATTTTATGTACGATATATTCTGTGGTTTTGTATTTTCTGGCAGCCTGTGCATTGGTGCATGGATCATTGATGATATTTTGTGCTGTTTCATCCGATAGTGACTTTTTATCGCTTTGGTATTCTGGTGCGTTTGATCTATCCAGGTGCTTGAACCTTGCGCCAGAGCGAATAGTTGAAATAGCACTAATTCTTACGTTATGTTTTTTTGATACCTCTGTTGCTGAGCACGAATCGTTGATTATTTCCTGAGCAGTTTCATCAGATATGTTTTTGTTTCCTATATAATATTCTGGAGCGTTTGCGCGGTCTAGGTGTTTCCAGGTTTGACCAACACGCAACATAAATATAGTACTGGCGCTAGTATTATAGACTTCTGCTATTTGGGTGTGAGATCGTGAGTCGTTGATGATATCTTGCGCTTGTTGATTTGTTAATTTACTTCTTGAATTCAATTCACCAATTTGTCCAAGCGTTCCATCACCGCCAAGTGTGTTGTTATACCCAAAATCAGCATTAGATGCATTGAATTTATCAATGTATTCTATTTCTTTGCTCTTGGCTAAGAAGTCTGACACCAAATCACGTTCTAGTATTTTTATGGTAAAGTTGTTCCATCCATATTTTCCTATCGCTTTGTGAAATAAAGACTGTTCTAAATGCCCGTAATGGTTTTCCATTCGGTGCAGAAGGTTACTGGTTACACCTATGTATACTTTTCCATTTATGTTGTTGGTGAACTTATATATGCAGTGACAATACATATCATTACCTGAAGCAGCACGCCTATGTTTTCCTGATTTTATATAATGAATGGTTGATTGGTGAACACCGTACTGGTGTGCTATTGCTGCCTGGGCGCGGGGGTCAACTAGTATATCAAGTACGTCTTCGTCTGATATTTTCTTGCTGCTAATACGCTTCGTGTTGGATATCTTTTGTTTTTGTTCCTCTGATAATTTCAATCCTAGTTTACCAGCACCTCCTAGTGTTAGGTTGTATCCGTAGGGTATTGTGGTCTTGAACTTCTTAACATAATGAATGTGTTTTTGTAGTATATCATCGTGATCATTTGATCCGTCTATTATTGCAACCATAAAAATATCCTCGCCGAATATTCGGACTGCTGATTTTAATAGTCCGGTTCTAACTCTGTTGGGAGTTTTTAGATATTCTTTGATATGTGCATCAGGGGTTTCCGAATATCCTATGAATGATTCAAGTGTAACTGAGTTAGTTATCTTGTATATCTTATATTTAAAATGGTCAAAACCTATCATTTGGACACTCTTTTCTTATGTTATACTAAATAATTAATATGGAAATAACACTAGTATTTACTATTAAGGTTTTCATAATTGATAGGAACACTAAAATTAAACGTAACTAATTGAAAAGAGGAAATAAACAATGTCGCAAGTAAGATCGAACGACGGAAATACGGCCAATACTAATAGGCTGTCTAGTTTTATAGTAACAGCAGAATTACCTGGAACCGCCGGGGCTGATATATTTTTGTCTCTTGTTGGTCCAAATGATCACTATAAACATTATGGTAAGATCAACAACCCAACCCAGGCACAAGTTCTAGCACAGCTTCGTCTATCTTTGCTAACCCGCGTTATGAGTCGCTATGCAATTTTGGTAGGCGTTAGTGTTGGTAGTGTTGGTAGTGATGCAAATGCTGGTGTTCGTCTTGAGTATGAGACGGATCGTTCGGGCCCATTCCATAACGTATTATGGGATACTGATCAAACCCAAGACAAAGAACTGGTAGCTGACATTGTGGATGTTCGTGGTGTTGGTGGAATGAACTTCCCAAAAACAAAGCCAGGTCTCCAGACCATATTGGATGAACTTGGTGCTGTTTCTTATGATGATAGTGCTACTTTCATTTTCGGAACAAATGCTACTCTTGGCGTAACTCTTCCTGATGGAACAACCGCAACCGGTCCTTCACTGGCTGGCGGTGGTGCTTCTGGTCTATTAATAGCTTGGGACAATAATACTGTAATCGCACCATAACGGCAAAGCAGTAACCCACTCATGGATGAAATAAAAAGCAGCCCGGGGGCTGCTTTTTATTGACTTGATTTTAAAACGAATAATCACTATATTTTATCTATGAAAACACCAAAACCGAGAGGCTAAGGTATGAATGGGTTAGGAATAAGAGAATGGACTTGTGCCTTGTGTGGCGCATTGCATGATAGAGATATTAATGCAGCAAAGAATATTCTCGCTCTCGGGCATGAGAGCCTAGCAGTAGGAATCTCCGTCCTTTAGGTCGGAGAGGATGTCAATAGAATAAACGGTTGGCTTTCATTGGTAAAATAATAGCTTATTCTTGACCTCGAAGATAAATAACCCTATATTAGGAAAAGAAACGTATGTCTATGATCGATTTTAAGAATCTAAAGGTTGCCTGGGATAGGCTGAAGACCGATAGAGCCGCTGAATTGAAGCGCTTATCGCCTAACCTAAACAAGCCAGATCAGATAACTCTGCGCAGGACAGCAGAAGACGATCAGTTTATGACTGTTCAATTCTCTGGGTTTGAGAACGCGGTTGATGATGTTAATTATGTGCCGCAGGTTAAGAGGTTGGTTATACAGTGGTTGCGTAAGATATCTGACGACGTAAGGACAATGAAAAGTGACCCCGATAGTCTAATTGTTAAGTTAGACAGAGGAAGTAAGATATCAGAAGCAGCAATTTCAGTATTCAAACGAGATCCAAAGACTAACAAAAGAAAGAACTATTACAAGTGTGTTGGTGGATCAAAGAATGGTAAACGGGTGGCATCTCCCGATCAATGTATAGGAATCCCCGATTTTGCTAAGAAGACCAAGATGAAGATTTCAAAGCGTGCTAAGGCTGGGCAAATTAGCATGGGACGTAAAAAAACTAAAATAACGAATGTAGTAGCACGTAAAATACACAAGGCAAACATGAGAGTTAAGAAAGCACGTGGGTTCTAACATTAACTAAAAAGGTAATTTAAAATGACACAGCACGAAAACAACGGAAAGACCACTGGAGAGTGTGGATACGAAACGAAACAAGTAAGCCCCGATGATATGAATAGTTCCTGGAGGAATAGCAAACCCGATGGTAGATCACCATCTGATGCCGGATACGAAACAACACAGGTGTCTGACCGGGATATGGACAATCTGTGGAGACGCAAGGCTAATGTGTGTAAAAATATATTAACAAACGATGATGAGGATAATGCAATGATATCAGCAGCACAGCGTATAAATGATATCATGGAAACGGATGACGGAATTTATGAAGAAGACCCAGTATTATCAGTATCTAGTCGTATCAAAGAAATAATGGACAAGGATGATTAATAGTTAAGAGAGGTTTCTAACATGGCACAGTATGAAAACAATGGCAATTCTACACAAGATGTAGGCTATCAGGTAAAGCAAGCAGCCGAGACTGATATGGATACATCATGGCGTGATGGTGAGGGTGGCAGAGCTGTTGACCTGGATAACTCAGCAGAAATCCACGAGGATAATCAGTTACGCAAGGCTCACCAGCGTATCAAAGAAATCATGGAAATGGACGACTCTGATGGTATGTATGCTATTAATCAGAATCCTGGCGGTGGTTCATCAAACCGCACTAGTGGATTATCATTAAATGACCTATCAGATGGGATAACCCGAGACGACATGGCAAGAGCCATGGGCGGTATGGCTGATGCCGCTGGCAATGTTGCACAAGACCTAGTTAATAATGGTATGCAGCAGCAGGTTCCAAACGAATCCACTATGATGGCTGAATCATACAGCGCACAACCGCGTGACGCTGGCGGTTCATGGGTTGTTGAGAAGATGCGCGCCAAGTTAAAAAGTGGAAAACACGTACCAGTGTGGAAGGTTCTTGATGAGTCAACCGGGATGGAAATTCCTAATGCTTTCAGGATACAAGAGCCAGCACAGCGTATTGCAACTATCATAAACAAGACCGGAAAAGTTAATGATCCCAGGATTAAAAACATCTTAGAAGCATATAAAAAACATGTTCAGTTAATGAAGCAAGCACGTCAGTTGAAAGCAGCAATTAATGAAGGTCGTTCAAATCTGCGTCCCAAACTTCAGCAAGTCCGTGATGAGCTTGAAGAAACAAACTTTAAACTTGGCATTTAGTATAAATAGAGATATAGCATAATTTTCCAGGAGATTCGATTCCATGGCTTTAGAATTCACCAAGAGATCACTTGCCAATGATTTTCGCAGAGTAGAGAGAGATTTACATCTGGTTGCTCATCTAGATATGCGTAAATTTAAGGCTATGACCCCAAAGCAGCTTGCCATAGAAATCCACAAACTAAAAGGCATAGAGAAGAAAATTATCAGCGAACAGTCATACGGATCATGGTTAACCAGTGAGAAGTTTGCCGAAAACAAAATGTTAGTTGACGCACTTGATATATTAAAGGAATATAAAGAAGGTAAACTTAAGAATGAAACATTGGTTTCTGGATTTATTTATTATCGCGGCGTGAAACAGTTTGGAACTGTACTGGAGGGACAGCGTTGCATCATAGATAGGAACCGTCACCCAGAATGGAATAAATGGTCAATTGAATCATCTGTAGCAAAAGCCATTGAAGTTCTTCAATATGGTACAGAGAAAGATTTCCGCAACATTTACATAGAGATGGCAAATGGACGTGCAGATGCTCTTGAAAACGTCGCATTAGAACACATAACAGAATCATCACAGAACGCCCTTAAATTAATTGAGGACTACTGTGACCGTCGTTGGGACGGACCATGGGCGTGGGAAATGCCATCGCCGTATAAACTTCGTAATCTTATAGAGGACAATCGCGACATGAAAAGGTCAGCCATAGCAGAAATGCAAAACCGATTTAGTAGTATTATTGGCAACATGAACAATGGCGAGATGAACAAGCTAGAAGTTGTTCAGGCTGCTAAAGAAATGTCTAAGAAGATCCAGGGAATGATTGAGGATCTTGGTAAGCTTGCCGGTGAGGGGCTACTTACGCTTAAAGATAATTCCCGTTCTGCTTATGGTGACAAAGCCGCAGAGGAATTAGATAGGATATATGAACCAATCAATCAGGCAGCAGATACACTATCAAGACTTAGAGCTGCTATGGAGGATGTTACTAAGCAATTAGAGAGCGAATCTAATGATTACAGTGGTTCTACTGGAGGCATGCAGGACGGCGAACTTGGTACACCGGGTGATGCCATGGGTGATGCACCTATGGGTGGTGATGACTTAGGAGTTCCAGGTGCTGAAGATCTCGCGGATGTAAGTCTTGATGGCGAGATGGACGAACGACCAATGAAGAATATTTAAAATGGACCAGATTAAAAAACTACAAAGACTTGCTGGCATCAAACAGGACACGGTTTCACTGGATGAGTCCATGCATGACAGAATTAATGTCAGGCGCAGCATAGACGTACCCATGTTGGACGCTAATGATTGGGAATTGTATGGTGATCGAGAGGGTGGAGATTCAGTAGCGCAACTTCTTAACGACAAATTTGCAGAGGCAGTTAATGCTGGACTAACGGCTGCTGAAGTTGAAAATGTTATGCACAAGACTATGATTTCATTTTCAACAAAGTTTGGCACACTAGATACCGAACCGCGACAGGTGTTGCGTGCTTTACTCCGCCGTGTATATGGTAGAGACTACGAGGAATAATTAGCAATGCCTAATCTAACCTTCAATGATGGATTCTACCATGCTAGCAGAGCTAGAGATATTGCTGTTGGAAATGGATCTGCTAATAATAATGTCCTAGTAGAGATAAATGCTCTTCAGATTGCAGTTGACGATGCTGCTAGGCTTGGAGAGTTATCAGTCAGTGTTGGTATTGTTGGTGGTGAGTTTGGATCAGTGATGACAATCGCTGATAATTATATTGGTGTAGGTTCATCTTCTCACTACGACGCGTGGATAGATATTATAGGCGCGCAAAAACTAAACCCGGCAGAAACTAGTTTACTAAGAGCATCATCCATTAGTATGGATAGGGTTATCTCGTACTTCTCACGCCTTGGATATTCTATAGAACGAGAGCGAGGCGGTACTATTCCACCAATACAAGGAACTGACAACCGCATACAGTGGAAAATCATTTGGTAATACATTATGAGCGAAATAGACGACCTTAAACGACGTGCTGGTATAATTGAAGACATGAACAATCTAACACTTGTGGCGCGTATCCGTGATCGCGAGTCACCATTGGTTCTTCAGGGAACCAGGAGTGAGTTATACACAGTATATAAAGTACTATCTGGTCGTGGTGAAATATTAAGTGGAGTAGTATCAACAGAAGATGGATCTTTCAGAGCAGATGCTAAAGAATTTTTGGGATGAGTGAAATAGATGATCTAAAACGCCGTGCTGGCATAGTGAATGAAAATGAAAACCAGCATAATGAAACTATGAAATTATCATATGAACTTATGTTGTTATACAGAAGTTGGATAATTAAAAATATGCCTAGGGAAGATCTTATACAATTATATCGAGAGATGAACAGACGTGGATTAGATCACGATGCTATTACGGATGCCATGGAAAAATTAGTTAGTGAGACCAGCACGTGAGTGAAATAGATGATCTAAAACGCAGAGCTGGTATAATAACAGAGAGTGTGATATACGACAGAAACGATGATGATATGTCTAATCCTAATGTGCGAGTAGGTGGTTTAGGTGTTTATAGCTTAGAAAACCTAAAAAGTAATGTCAAACGAAAAATTTCTGAACTAGCAAATTTCACAGCAAATAGAAATGACGATATAACCAAGTGGGAACAGATTGGTTATATGATTAACCATGCAGCCATGCAAGAAATGGTTAAAACCATAGTTGCCGCCGAAGAAGAATTAGAAGGAAAAGATATTGAACGACATTGATGATCTAAAACGTCGTGCTGGAATATTAGATGAAGCCACGATAAATAATCCACAACATATTAACCTAAGCCATGCCGGTAGAAAGGCTAAGGATATACTTGGCAAGATAAGTAATCTAATGGTTGATCTAGAAGATGAATTATTTGATATCAGGAGAGTTGACCCAGAGCTTGGAAAAGAATTAATACGTCTTTCAAATGCTAAGGATTATGTTGGGTTGTCTAATTTAATTTTCAGGAAATTCTAATGTCAGAAATAGATGAACTAAAACGTCGTATGCGTGCTTCAGCCATTTGAATGCGCTCCCGCTCCTCGATCACTTCGTTCTCTCCGAGAACAAGTGCTCACTCCCTTCGGTCGGCTCATGCAGATCGCTGGCGGGTCGTCCTTCGGACTTCAGAGTTTATCAAACGTATTAAGAGTTCCAGCCAATATGATGGGTACAATCCGGGTGGATATTCAGGCTTATAATACCTATATTAGTAAGCATGAATAAAAGATTCAAATTTCGCACTGATATAAAATATCCAGAAATGGAATCTGAAACACTTCATAATGGTAAAAGAACCTACTTCACACCAGATGGTCCTGCAACTTCTGTCACCACGATACTATCCACACTTCCACACCCCGAATTAGATAGGTGGAGAGAGCGTGTGGGTGAGTCTGAGGCGTTCCGTGTGTCAAAGGAAGCCACAGACATTGGTAGCCGTATGCACGACCGCCTAGAGCATTACGTTAAGGATGAGGAATATATAGATACTGGTATACCAGAAGAAGCATTTGCTAAAAGAATGTTTCAGTTAGTAAAAACAACAGGGCTGTCGCGGGTAAGTGAGATATGGGGAGTTGAGGTAGCACTGTATTGTCATAATCTATATGCAGGGCGTACTGATTTAGTGGGTGTATATAATGGAATACCTAGCATTATCGACTATAAGACCAGTAAATTTTTCAAAAGTTCAAAATATTTAGATCAATACCGCCTTCAACTTTGTGCCTATGCAATAGCTCATGACGAGATGTTTGGAGATATGGGTATAAAACAGGGAGTGTTACTCATAGGCACAAGACCTAATCCAGAATACAATATACCGGCCAAACTACAGCGTGTAATAATACCCGAAAGGGAAATGGAAGAATACAAAGTGAAGTGGATGGATATTGTTGAAAATTTTCATAAGGAAGCAGCATAATTAATAAATACAATAACAACCTTGGATATATTTATGAAGCTATATGAATTAGACAGCACTGGCATTGAGCGTGAGTTGGAAAAAACAGCAGATGGTATCAGCCAGACCACCGCCGGTAATGCCGGTGCGGACCCAGGTACCAATCCACAAGCTGCACCGATGACTGACCCCAACACTGGTCTTCAGACGACAGCAAACGAGCCAGACGCAGGCTTGGGTGGTTTACCAACGGATATCGAGGACGAGGCTGAAGAGACCAAAAAGATTAGTGATATGCTTATTTCTGCGGTTAATGGCATGCCTTACGTAGATGAATATCAACACGATTCTAAATCAAAAATTTCCCCAGAAAAAATAATGTTGATGGATTTTGATGAGCTATATAATCTGCGCAATATAGTAACAAACAAAATTCACATGATTTCACTTAATGATAAAGTAGGAATGTACAATGATCCCGGTGTGGCTTGGTATCAAAACTTACGTGATTTCGTTGATAAGGTGTTGTCAACTAAGAAAAAAGCCAAGCGTCCGGCAAAGAGTAAGCATGAGGGAAAGACCGCAAAATTCGACAAACGCAAGGAGTCTAAGAACTCCGAGCCTAAGAAATTTAAGCCGAGGAAACCAAAAGCGTAACCACTTGCCTTATAGATAATACAGCACTATATTGTAATATATGAAATATATTTTGCTCGATATAAATAACCTCTGCCATCGCGCTAAGCACATAATAAAACAATATGATGCGTTTGACGAGTGTGTTGGGATGGTTCTTTTAATAGTTTTCAATTCAATACGAAAGTCCTACGAGAAGTTTGGTTCTCAGCATATGATAGCCTGTGTTGATTCATCTTCCTGGAGAAAAGACGTATATCCAGAATGGAAGGCTGACAGAAAGATAGCTATGGCAAAGAAAACTCCAAAAGAAAGAGAAGAATATGAGATCATAAATGAAGTAATAAACGACGTTCGTGACTTTCTCAGAGACAATACCAATGTGACAGTGTTAGAACATCAAGGTATTGAAGCCGACGACTTCATAGCCAGATGGGTTGGTCTGCACAATGACCCGGCGTTTGATCACATCATAGTATCTGCTGATGGCGACTTCAAGCAGTTGGTACGTGATCATGTGGACTTGTATGATCCAATACGGCAGATACTATATACCAACACTGGCGTGTACATACAGGATGGAAAGCGCCCGGGGAAGAGCACACCAACAGTAGAGCGATACGGCGAGACCTGGAAGGTGAAACATAACAAGAAGACCGGTGAGGTAGAAACATTTGAGCCAGACTGGGAATTATTCAAGATATCAATTAGGGGTGTTAAGAATAACACACGCTCTGCATTCCCACGGGTGTATGAAAAGAAGATGCGCGAGGCGTATGATGATATGGGTGGTCTCAAATGGAACAACTTCATCAATTCCATGTGGGGACCGGACGACGCCAGGAAATCAGTAAGGAAGATATATGAACTTAATCGCTCGCTTATGGATCTTACTGCACAACCAGAACATATAACAGAACAGATTGATTCAACGATAGATGAAGCACTAAACAAACGTCGTAAGCAGATGGTTGGTGCTCACTTTGCACGTTTCTGTTCAAGATACAAGTTAACTAGGTTATCGCAGAACCCGAACGCTATAGTTCGTATTCTTTCTAGTCCGTATGATTTATAAGTACTCACCTAATTTCCCACTATCAGTAAAAAAACTACTGTTGGAGTACGAAATTATAGTGATAGAAAGTAGAGATACAATTAAACCAACTTGTGATATACTAGATAATTATATATTTGAATTAAATGATGATTACACTCATAATCGATTAAAACTAGAATTGGAATATAATATTGAATTAAACAATGGCTAAAAAAAGAAATATACTAAGTAATCCAGCTACTGCTGCTCTTATGAAAGAGCTCGGTTTGGATAAGAAAAAATCCACAACAGCGGTTACAAAGAAGGTAGTCAGAAAACGCCGTGGTAAACCAGCTAAATGTCCCAATATAAAGACCGAGATAGAGAAGAAAAAAGGATTCTATGCGCACATAAAAAAACAGTGGAAAATACTGTATGGTACTAACCGACGCAAGGCAATGGACGTGCCAGGATGGTTTAGGGGGTTCGGTGTGCAGATTAAAGGAGATGACCCAGAGTTGAGGTCAGAGATGTTAGCGTTGAGTAACCTAGCAAGATTTATATTAAGCAAAAGAGACATAATTGATGAATGAAAAAATACCAAATTTAGTATTCGACGGCATGCAAGTAGATCCTAACAGGGATAAAATTGTACTGGACCACATAAAATTGATTGATATGTGTATGGTAGCCATAGAAAATGGAAAAGAAGGTGATGAAAAAGTTAACGTTTACCTGCCCATAGAAGAGTTTCTTGACACCAAACTTAACAAGGTGTATATTATATCAAAGGACTCATCTACGCCGCAAGGTATTATTGTGCGGGGGGACATCAACGCTCTTAAATTCAAACCCCATGCGTGCGCTAGATACAACGCCTACGATCTTATGTCTTGGCTAGTTGTATTAACCGATGATATAGAGCGCCAGGAAAATAACCTGGATTCTTAATACTACATAACCTGGATTTGAAAAACCATGAGTGATGAAGAGTTAGAACCGACACCGCTGTCTGATGAAGATGTGGAAGAACTCAACCGTAGGATAGCAGATTTAGAAGATCCCACTCGCTACATGATAAGATCAGACCTGGGAAACTCCGGTTCATTTATATTGTGGTATGATGTGACAGATTCAACTTGGTGTTCTGATCAAATAACTGGGACCATGTTTAAGCGGGAGGATCAAGCTGAAGCCGTATTGGGGTCTATGGGCGACAAACAATTTACGGCAGTTGTACCAGTGATGATAGATTTAGTTGAGGCAAGCGAAGATGAGGTTTAATCTTAAAACTTTGGGAGATAGTAACCGGAAACCCTGATAGGTCACTAAATAAGTGTCATGGACACTAATGACCTAAAGCGAAGAGCCGGTATAACACCCGATGACGTAAATGAAGCCTCTGGTAACCCAGCCAAATGGAAGGTTAGGGTAAAAGTAGAAGGCGAAGCTATGTTTTCGGCGGTATATGCCGAAACCCAGGATAGAGCTGCCAAAATAGCTAAGAAGCTGTTTGGTAAGAACAATCTAATCGGGCGACCAAAAAAATGAGAATAAATCAACTCCGTGAAAACAAAAACGGGCAACGGTCTATGCGGCTTTTCAGAAAGAATGGTGGCAAAGTATACACTTTTGCGCAATTACCAAATCTTGCCAAGAAGGCAATATTGGAATATACGTACCATAATGGTGACATACCACTGGATACAGTTAAGGCTAGAAGATATGGACTAGTTAATATTCCTATGGAAAAAATGATTGAATCGATTATGGAAGATGAAGAAATAGCAGAGAATTTCGACACTTTTGGGGAATACCATAGATCATACGAATATTGGGATGAACCAAGTTCTACATACAATCAACTGTGGCCTGTTATATTATCTGATTACAATGATGAGACATTGCAAGACGGCTGGCATAGGTTTCATGCCTATTATGAACGCGGTGTGAAAACTGTACCAGCTATACTGATTGAGAATATATAATAGTGAGAATAAACCAACTCCGCGAAAACAACTATATTGACTCAGATGAAGCCTCTGATCATTCCAATGGTCTGATTCAACCAACGCAACGCAACATAAAACGTTTTGTTAATTTTCTACGTGAGAAGTGGAATGCGCGAAGTAAAGAGCGCTACGATTCATGGGGTGATGCACATAGTGAGCCATGGTCGCCACCAGACACACTCGAAGGTGCTTGTAAATTCACATCGTTATTTGCTAACAAGTTGTTCGGTGGGAGGATGCGGGGCAACGAGCATCACCAGTACCTTGAGCTTCCCAATGGAAAAATTATAGATCCTGTGCCTGTACCTGAAATAGATGATCCTCAGTATCATGATGAAAAGTTCTGGATGAACCCAGATCACAAGGATAGCATGGAGTCATGTCTACCACGGGTTAACGAATGGATTAGAGAATTCATGTCGTTGAATGAAGTGGAATTAACAGAATTAACAAAGGGTGTTAAGAAAGGTAGTCAGAAACGTGAAAAGATAGGATTTGCCACAGATGATCCATCAAAATATGTGGGAAAATGGGAAAAGTTTTCTGAACCACAGGGTATCAACTCAAAGGCTGGTAAGAAGATGACCAAGACTGAAGGATTAATGAAAAGAGAAATAATTAACTTATATCGTGGTATTAACAGTGGCCAGGAAGGAAATAGTTATTACACCACCGATAGGGACTGGGTTAGACAATTCACACAAAGCGGAAGAGACAGTGAAATAAAATCAGTTAGATATTCAACCAATAGAATATTTAAAAATGATCCATTACCACGTGCGTATGTACTAGATAACAATGACATTGAAATAATGAATAGTGCATGGGATGAGGGATACAAGGGTGTATGGATGGATGAAGGCGATGGACAACCAGATTCTGTTTATTTTATGAGAGAGAGACCTTCAGAACTATTAGAGGGATTCTCACTTGGCCCAGGTATGACACGAGGATTAAGCAACTCGTCCACCGGACTAGGTTCAGCACCACCGCAAATAGATATAACACAAACACCATGGCAGAAGAAGACTAATGGAAAGAAAAAGATGGCAGGAAACAAAGCACCAACGTTTGTGGTTAAGAAGAATGTTAACAAAAGTACAAAGAACAAAATAAGAAAACTAGATTCTCCAGTAACAGAGGTGTTCGGAGATCCTAGTAATTCATTTCCGTATGAAAAAGATCCAAGTGGTTGGTTCAATATTAATGCAGGTATTGACAGTCTTGAGATAGTTGTTGGTATGGAAGACATAAGCAATTATAATCCATCTCTTCCTCCTGGTGTTAATGTAGGTATGGTAACCATGGATGCTGGTGGTATGCACCTAGGTATAGAACCAGAAAAACTTGGTATGACTACACAAGACACGATCAAGTTGTTTAACACACTAATGAACATAGTGCGGGAGTATGTTGAAACAAACAACCCAGACAGATTATACTTCATTGCGGTTAAGCCAATGGAAGGAATTTACAAAAGGCTTATAAAAAGATTTGTAAACCCGGATGTGTGGAGTATAAAGATTATTAAGGATGTCCCCATACCAATGCTAGGTGGAACACTCAACGCATACATGATAGAAAAAAAAGAAGTAGTAACAGAAATGTTCAGAACGCCAAAACATAAAGAGCTAAATGCCGACTACGAAGTAGAAGATGGTGATGAAATAGTTGCCAAAGGAAGAGTTAATTTTGGCGTCATAGATGATTTTATGGTACGGGATGATATCAAAAATAACGACTTCCGCGGTAAGTACATGTCTGGTTTGATGAGCGCCATTGTGCGTGATGCAGATATGACCAATTCAAATATGTCAATGCAGATTTTCAACAAGGACGATATGGAAATGAAGCGGTTTCTGGAGAGATTCGGGTTCAGGCATGTAGGTGACGGTGTGTTCAAACGCACCGCTGGTGCAATAACCCCACCCTCTGTGGTATATTAATGTCTTATATACTGAACATTAGGCCGGTTAATGCTCAATATATTAGACATTTACCCAATATCTAAATTCTTTTAAGGAATTTCATTGACACCAGAACCCATATATGAGACAATGTTATCTCAGTTTGAAGAGATTGCCATTATGCTAGTAAACACAAACAACGTTATCGCTAAACTTAATGAAGAGAAGCATATTAACTACCTTTGCCGCTCAGCGTATTAAGGAGCTTGAATCTGCTCTTGAATCTTTACTCAATGAGTCAACTAATGTAATTTATGGCAAGTTGCCTTCTCATTCCAAAAAAGTTGTTTTTAATGCATCAAATACTCTTCACAAATAAATCATGACCGGAGAACGCCGTGGCTGAATATACAGAACTTTACCTGAATAATAAGTGCAACATCGATGCTGAAGGCGTATACCGGTGGAGGCGAAGTGATAACGTCGTGCCAAATGATATTCTGAAGAACGTCGGTCTCTCAGCAGCTATTTTGGATGCCAATGACAAGGCTCGTAATGAGCAGATAACGGCGCACCTGTTGGAATATCGTGCGGCTCAGCTCAACCGCTCACCAGAAGAAATTGCCGAGCAGCGCACTGAGGCTCACGCCGCAATGGGTCCGGGTGTTGAGATGGTTAATGTTATCACCGGAGAACGTTACACTACGTAAGCATTGACTTTCACATAATAGTGTGAGATAATTCACTATAGTATGATGTCTAATATGCACAGAACTTTACCCTTTGGAGTAATGGTCATGAGATATGAAGGTTTTTACACAGACGCCGACTTGCCAGTTCGTCCGGGTTCCAAAGTGCGCATCACCAAGGGAACTCTGTTGCGGAGCATGCACCCAAGCAGGGATGGCCCGTACGAGAGCGGTAAGTCACTTACCGTTACCGTTGACCATGTGTTGAATGGTGTTTCTATGCCAGCTATGGACCTCCTGGCACGCCGTAGGCGGTATGGTGCCAATGACCCATCATTGCGTGGTGTTAACTGGGATGAACTTGATCATCTTGACGAGAAGCACGACATCGATTTTTGCAATAAGATGATTCCCATGCAGAACCCCACGGTTGTGTGGGCCGGTGCTGGTGGATATTGGGTGGAAGCTGGCATCAATGATGTGGAGATAATTGATTTCTCAGTGATGCAATGCTATCTTAACACCATCGACGGGAATAGTTCGGCAGTGGCTGAAGAAACAAGTCGTGGGTGTGTGGCAAAGTAGTAACTGATAGGAAGTACACAAAAGCACATGTTTACTCCGAGTGGCTGAAAGTGTACACCGAATTATCGGGGTCCAAATTTGATTAGAGCAGATATGAACAATAGAGACTATTACAACGTTCTTGGATTAACCAGAGATTCTTCAGACGCTGAAATAAAAACAGCATATCGCCGCGCTGCACAGAAATACCACCCAGACCGCAACGATGGTGACAAGGCTTCAGAAGAAAAATTCAAGGAAGCCAAGGAAGCCTACGAAGTCCTATCAGATGCGCAACGACGCTCCAAATATGATCGATTTGGTCATACCAGTAATAACCATGGCCATGCAGGTTATGCAGGCGAAACCAGCTTTGACGATATAATAAGAGCCGCACGTGCTGCATTTACTGATACTGCAACCATGCAACAACAAATAGGTGTACCAATAGACATCTTGATTAATGGCGGAACAATATCCGTATCAGTCATGGTACCACAATCGACCGGGCAGTACGGTCAAGTGCGCCTAAACACTAAAACGGCTACTGTTAATATAAAAAAAGACACTGCGCCAGGAGAAGTATTGCATGTAACAATAGGTGGTGATAATCTTACATTAATAGTGGTTCCACAATCATCAAAGGGATTCTTCACCCACGGCATTGATATAGTTAAGAAGCTAGATATTAGTATTTTTGATGCTATGGCTGGTACAACAACAACATTCGTGTATATCGACGGAAAAACAATAAGAGGAAATATACCACCCGGGACAGAAAGTGGAACACCACTACGTATCCGGGGTCGTGGATTAACACATCCAATGGGGGGTCGTGGTGATCTTATAATTGTTATTAATCACGTCATGCCAAAACTAAATGAAGAGCAACTTAAATTAGTAAAAGAACTTGCAGAAAAACTGAAATAAGCACTTTCCCTCTCTTGAATGTTCGCACCAAAGATATTAACTTTAGTGGTAAGACAAAATAAAATAAAGGCTTAAGCCGACTATTAAAGTTGGCTTGTAAATATCCTTCACGTATCACACATAATGTGGTAATCCCCTTTTATTTTATTCTCAATTTTATTGCCTCTTTGGCACAGGAGTAGTCATTCAATGGTTGGGTCCACCGATAATTTTTCATTCCGTCCGTTGCATCCGGGGATGGGACAAGCAGTAGCAGAACGAACAATACTAAGAAAGAAAGAAGATGGTAGTTGGGAGACTTGGGGTGATGTTGCACATCGTGTTGCCCTTGGTAATTCATTACTAGCACCAGAAGTTGATCGTAAGGAAGAATACTATTCATTAAGAAAACATATTGCTAGCGCTACCTTGCTTATGAGTGGGCGACACCTACAGCATGGTGATGAAAACCAGCCCAACAGAAACCTAGAAATTTTTACCAATTGTGCAACCGCTGCATCAAGCTTTGCGTTATTTTATCTCTTGTTGAACGGCGCAGGTTGCGGCCGATCATACGATGATGACATGATGCTAACCAACTGGGATAATGCTCCAAACATCCGCTGCGTGCTTTCAGATAGCCACCCAGACTTTGATTGGTCAGCACATGAATCGGTGCGTGACGCACGTCATAAGTACGGCTCGGGACGGGATGTTATGTGGTTCAGGGTTCCTGACTCGCGCGAGGGGTGGGCTAAAGCTCTTGAGATATGGGAGAACTCAACATTTGAGAAGATACATCGAGACAAACTATTCATTCTTGATTTCACCGATGTGCGCGCCAAGGGACTCCCAATAGGCGGAATGCAAGACCGCCCTGCTAGTGGGCCAGTACCACTAATGAATGCTTTCAGTAAAGCTGGTACACTTAAAGGTGCTGGCCTTGAACGCTGGAGACAATCACTGTATGTAGATCACTATTTTGCTGAGTGTGTTTTGGTCGGAGGTGCGCGAAGGGCTGCCAGGATGGCAACCAAATCATGGAAAAATGAATCAATAATTGATTTCATTCACGTAAAAAGACCAGTAGAGTATAATGGACTTAAAATGGATGAGATAGTTGACCTACGCAGCGCCGCACCAACACCACCAACAGGTTTTCTATGGAGTTCTAATAACAGCGTAATGGTAGATGAAGAATTTTGGAAATTATCATCACTAAAACGAAATGATGCAAAGTTTTCTTCGCCGGAAGCAACCAGGGCTCGTAAGGTACTAAGAGCTATTACGCAGGCATCCTATGGCGATGGTACCGGCGAACCTGGAATAATCAACGCTGATAAGTTAGTTCAAAATGATGAAGGGTGGGATAAACTAGTAAAAGGTACATATTTCGGTTCTAAGAAGTATCAGCTAGAAGAAGATACTGAAGTTATGATGGCCAGACTTGCAAAGCATGCCAAGCGTAAGAAATACCACACTATTTGTAATCCGTGCAGTGAAATTCCGCTCAATGTTTTAGGAGGATATTGTACTATTGCTGATGTTGTTCCTTATCATGCAGAAACTATTGACGAAGCCGAGGATGCATTTCGTGTTGCTACTAGAGCATTAATTAGAACAAATCAGATGGATTGCCTATATCGCAAGGAAGTTGATCGCACAAATCGTATTGGCGTGGGTATGACGGGGGTTCACGAATTTGCATGGAAATTTTTCGGGATTGGTTTCAATGATCTTATTGATGAAGAAAAATCTAAAGAGTTTTGGCTAACATTAGCAAGATTTAACCGTGCTGTTCATGATGAATCGGTACGGTATTCGAATAAACTTGGTGTTTCAGTGCCGCATACACAAACAACAGTTAAGCCATCTGGGACAGTATCAAAGCTATTTGGACTAACCGAGGGATGGCACCTTCCTTCTATGGCGTGGTACATGCGATGGGTTCAGTTCAGACATGATGATCCACTAATAGAGAAATATAAGGGGAATGGATACCCCATTCGGGAACTAGTTCAATACGAAGGAACCGCGATTGTTGGATTTCCAACACAACCTACCATTGCAACACTAGGTATGGGAGATAAGTTAGTTATGGCGGGTATGGCAACACCCGAGGAACAATATAGGTGGCTTATACTAGGGGAGAAATACTGGATACATGGAACTGATGAAGAAGGAGAATTAGTTTCAGAAAACTACGGAGGACAAATCTCGTATACGCTTAAATATTTACCAGATGTAATCGATTACAAACATTTCAAAGATGTTCTTACTAAGTATCAGAGCCAAATTAAGTGTTGCGCTGTTATGCCGCAGACAGATTCATCAGCATACGAATATCAGCCAGAACAATCGGTTACCAAAGCAGAATATGAGGCATTCTGCCATGCAATAGAAAATGCAATGAAAGAAGATATAGGCAAAGAGCACGTTGGGTGTGACAGTGGTGTGTGCCCGGTTGATTTCAAAACAGGCAAGATAGCCTAGGTTTGCATAAATACTATAGGTTTGTGGTGTGATTATGCACCACTGTAAATCCTATAAATGGTAAATATTTGCATGGCAACTAAACCTATTAACATATACAGTAATGTTGTTTTTGATCTCAATAAAAAGATAGCAGCTTATATTGATGAACTAAACCAGACAAACCAGATAGACCTAGATGATAGTGGGTACCCATACCTGCTCAGCGTTGACCGTGTTGGTCCCAATTTTGTCGTACAAATAGTCCGCAATAACCGCGTTGAGAACTTCATACTGAATACCAGGAAGCAGCGTGCACCAGTTACCTCATGGATGGACTCTGACGGCTATCAGAGGCGTGGTGGAAAGAAAAACATACAGGTGGATGCCAATAGCGACGCACACCGTAGAGAGCGGCAGAAGCGGTCTTATGAGACATTCATAAGGCTAACCGATCAGATCTTAAAGGACTAACATGACTGACCAAGACCTGAAATCACCAAAAATAACAAATAAACTTTACTTTCAGGTACTAATTAACTATATTGAAGATGATAACGCCGGATATTCTAGGGTAAATAAGAAATTAGACATAGGCGTATTTGGCTCTGGCACATGATACATTGAGGAAAATAAAATGGTTGAAGACATAAAGAAACCAATATATAAGAAAACTACAAAAAAGAAGACCACTAATAAGAAAACGCCTGTCAGAAAGAGGACAGTGGTGCGCAAAAAATCACACATGCGCGAGAAAGTAGTAGCTAAAGAAGAGCAGTTTGATATTGAAACATCAAAAGATGATGCTGGTTTCGGCGATAAGAAAACAACAACCATAAATGCATTGGATACTGCTGATGCTCTTGATCAGTTGGATAAGCAGAACCCAGAAGGATATGATGAAATATCTATTAAGAAGAAAAGTTCAGGCATGCTTGGTAAGCCAAAAACAGCACCAGTTAATTCAGTTTCAAAGACAGCAGTGGAATCTACTAAAAAAAGCAATAAAGAGTCAAAGAAAAAGTCAAAGCGCAAGCCCGGCGTAAAGGTTGATGTGAACACTTTTGAATTGACAGAAAAATTTGATAGCAAAGACTACAAATATCCATATTCTATAGTGCTACCCATTGGATATGAAGATTTCCTAAGTACCGCTGTAGGGCGCTCTGATGAGCCTATTATGATTATTGAGAGTCGTGGTCGCCTTAAGACTACACTTGAATCTCATGCAGCAATGGATGATTTCGTTAAGGCACTGGTTGATATGGTTATTAATGAAAACCATAAAGACAAGGCTGAAATGCTCATAAAAGGAATAGTTGGATCTCTTAGAAGGCGTTAAGTTATATGAGTCATTCATTAATTTCATGGAAAACAGATACATCTTTTCTAATAGTAAGAAAACTTCCATTTGAGGATTTCGAATCTGCATTTGTACTAGCAGAAGATTATCTGTCCTCAACTGGTGGTTGGAACCCAGATGATCTAAGTGATCCAACCGGCCCGGGTGCGCCTGTTAGTGGTGCAACCACTTCGGAAGCAGCAGATATAATACGTGATGAACAAATGGGTGCTATCTACAGTACACCGGTGTCTGCTACTATCAATATATCATTGGAGTACATATCCAAAATTGTTAGTGGTCTAAGTGACCAAGACGTTCTGGACAACATAGAGGAAGGATTGAATAAGTTTATTTCTAATCAACTACTACCAATAGATTTGAAATATGACTTGCTGGTATCATTTAATGGTGTTCCTGTTCCTGGTTCTCTCACAACGCAAAATTCAAGAATAGCACTTGATGCAACAGTTACTGCTGGTGAAAAACTAATTGATCCAAAAGCAATAGCATTAAATTCAGCAAGAGTTATGAATAGCCTTGATAATTCATGGAACGTGACATATCTTTATACTAAGAAGGACAACGACCTATTTGCATTAGTAGAGAAGTATGCTTCTAATTATGAATTTCTCGACCTAAGTGATGATAGACAGTTCTTCTTAAGCCTGGACCCCGAAAGTTATGAAGTAACCGGAGGGGCTCTTTTAACAAGAGAACCTGGAGCCTAAAATGCCCACTTTCGTAAAGCATAAAGAAAACCGTAGGGTTTTTTATCTAATCCCGCTAAACAAACAGTTTAATGGCAAGACTGCATACCTGGATATTACAGATAGGGCACGCAGTGCCATCAACAAGGATCGGCGTAAAAACTACGGTATTGAAAATGGTCCCAATTTCGGGATTGAAGTACTTCATGCGACCGAGTATGCAGCATACGTTGCCGATGTTGCACATTCAAAAAACCTGCTCAAGTTCGGTACCAGAACCGGGTATTCGTTCTTCATAAACGCACTAACGGATGATCAGATCCATCGTGATAGTGTTCGTAGAACTGCTTAAACATGATCTTTGTAAATTATCTTAGCACGAGGAACAGGGAAAGATTATCTGAGCTAGATAATTTAATACAGAATAGTACTGATATGGAAGAGCGTACTAAGTTTTTTTCAGAAAGAGAAGAGGTAGAGAAGAAGCGTAAACCGCTACACGAATGCGGTATAATAGAATGTATGGAGTTATCAAACCAACTATATGATCAACTACAGCAGCACATTGCTCTTGGCAACAGAACGCAAATGGTACAATTCCAAAACATGATAGCTGGTGTTAATCAACGCACGGCAGCACTATATGCAGATCTTAACAAAGAAGCACTTGAAGAACAGGCTGTGGCTGAGAAAAAAATGAGGAAGAATATCGATAATGAATCTTCAGATGATGATAAAGCCAGCAAGAGTAAATCTAAAAAACGGGCAACCTCAAATAGTTGGACCATCTCAATTGATAAGTTTGATTAGACTGATAAGTAATACAGGTGGCCAAGAAATTGTTAATCAACAAATGGCCAAATTATTAAAAGAGTGGTGTATGCCTTGCTCTGTAACAGGAGACATGATTCCGCTGGCAGATTTAAGATATTGGAATGTTGAACGTGATGAAGCATACCGTGATGCCGATGTTATGTTTAAAAGACATATGGAATTAGAGTTGAAAAAAGAAACGTGAATGCTTATATTTACATAAACGAAAATAGGGTTATTAAAGATGAGAGAAACCGACAGCACCATAAATGGTGAAATCGAAAACATTAAGCATCAGAAACCAGATATACCATCACTGTCAGGAAACGATGGCGGTATTGATTCAATTAAAATTGGTGATGTAGTTTATACTAGGGAAGAAGCAATAAATGATCTTCGTGCGCTTGGTAAATCATTCCCGGAGAGGCGCATTACCAGAGACTTCTATCGGCGTCATGCAAATATCCCAGAATCCGCGTGGTCGGGGGTTTTCGGTGGATTCTCTGAATTCCTCCGCGCTGCCGGTATGGAGTTATCGAGGTATCAGAATAAAATAAAACTCAAAGTAGCGCAGCATGCATCATTAGATCATTTGCGTGAAGTGAGCGAGGAAAGAAAAAATTACGGTAATCTGTATTTGCGTAATAATAAAAAACGATTCAAGACAATGATCGCATGTTCTGATCTTCATGATATAGAGTGCGACGATTTTTATCTTAGGGTACTAATTGATACTATTAAAACGGTACAGCCGGAAGTTATTTGTATAGCTGGAGATTTATTTGATCTCCCCGAGTTTAGTAAATTTAATGTCGATCCACGAGAATGGGATACGGTGGGGAGGATCAAAGCAGGTCTTAAAATTATAGAGAGAATCAGAGAAGTTGCACCAGATTCACAGATTGATTGCTTGGAAGGAAATCACGAGTATCGTTTGGTTAAGCATCTCATGGAAAGTTCACCAGCTACTGCTAGTTTGTTAGCAGATCTGCACGGATTTGATCTTAGAAAATTACTCAAACTGGATGAATATGAAGTAAATTATATAGCCAGTGGTGATCTCTGCACATTCACTGAGCGAAATGCCAAACAAGAAACACAAAAAAACTATAAAATATACTGGAATAGTGTACTAGCTCATCATTTTCCGCATGGTAGGGAAAAAGGACTTCCTGGATTTAATGGGCACCATCACCAACATGTAGTATGGTCAGAATATAATGCGCTGATTGGATCTTATGAGTGGCATCAGATGGGCGGCGGTCACAAGAGAAATGCTAGTTACTGCGATGGGTCAAAATGGAATTCTGGTTTTTTAATTACCAACGTTGACACACAGACTCGCGATGTTGTTTTTGACTATACCACGGTTGGAACATCGTTATCCATATCTGGTGGCACATGGTATTACAGGAACGAAGACGAGTATTATCCAGAATTGAGAGAGGAATTAAGAAATAAAGGTGTTAGTATTAGGTGAGTAGAAAATTAACTACTAGAGAGTTCATTGAAAAATCTAAAAAACTTCACTTTGACAAGTATGACTATAGTAGAGCGGTTTATACCAAATCAACTGACAAAATAATAATAATTTGTAAGAAGCACGGTGAGTTCAAACAGATGGCATCAAAACACATGAATGCTGGTGATGGGTGTAGTAAATGTAGCAGAAAATATAGATATACCACCAAAGAATTTATAGAAGAATCAAAGAAACTTCATGGCAATAAGTATAATTATTCTATTACGAAATATGTGGGTGCTAGATCTAAAATTTCATTTATATGCCCCACGCATGGTAAATTCACGCAATTGGCAACTAATCACCTGCATGGGTGGGGGTGCTCTAAATGTGGAAAAGATGTACTGTCACAACTGTATACAAAAACAACCAAGGAATTCATAACATTAGCAAATAAGAAACACAATCACAAATATGATTATTCCACAGTTAACTATACCGGGTCTCATGAAAAAGTAATAATACTTTGTAACGAACATGGTGTTTTTGAACAAAACGCAAGTAGTCATCTGTGTGGTAATGGATGTCCACAATGCTCTGTACCCGGATATGATATAACCAAAATAGGAATACTATACGTCCTAAAATACACAAAACTAAATGAAGATCATGCCTTTATAAAAATCGGAATAACCCATGATTTAAAACAACGCTTAGTAAATCTTAGAAAAAGCATCAGAACCACCCACAATATAAAAACTCTACACACCGTGTCTGGTGACGGATTAGAAATAAAAAATCTAGAATCAAATTTACTGAATTATTTCAAACGGTGTCAATATACAGAACTTCTAAAATCTAGTGTTGATGGCAAGACTGAATTCTTAAAAATAGAAACACTTAATGAAATATTAGATAAACTTAATAACATCTAACTTTAATCTTACCCTTCATTGGGAAATCAACAACACCATACGACCGCCGTGTATTTCGTGCTAGGAGCCTTGCGGTCCTGAATCCCTCACCAAATGACTTTTTGAAATGTAATTTTATATCAGTTAGCTTACCGCCTTGGATTGAATGAGCAAATCCCTGGCGGAATAGGTCTTCGTTGACTAATTTAGGGATCTTAACACCATAATCCTCCGGTTTGGTAGGTATATCAGACATAATAGTACCCCATATGTTGTATAATTACTTACTATCTATTGACAAAGCACACGCACCGTGGTAACATAATAATTATGAGTGATGAATCATATGATACAAGTACCCCGATCGCTATTGAAAAAGAGAGGGAGAAACTCGATCTTAAAGAACCTCCAAGGTACAAGGTAGTTATGCTCAATGATGACTATACCCCCATGGATTGGGTAGTTGCTATGTTACAGCAGTTCTTTGCCAAGACAGAGGATCAGGCTGCTGCTATTATGATGGACGTGCACAAGAAGGGAAAAGGAATAGCCGGTATATATCCAAAAGACATCGCTGAGACTAAAGTAGCAATCGCTAACCAAGCAGCACAACAGGAAGAATACCCGTTCCACCTGGAGATTGAAGTAGATGAGTAATAAGTATTATGTCAAAACAGTCGTGTACGAGGTACTTAAGCGCGTCAGAATAAGTACCATTTTGAAAAATAGAAATGAATACAGAGGTCTACTATTCACCGAATCAAATTATGACGTACCGGAATACATAATAATAAACTGGGATTATTTGGAAAACCTCAACCCATACAGGTGCGTATCTATCCTTTCTGAATACCATGAGAGTAGTGGTTTGGTTGATAACTACTAAATAAATAAGTGGTTAAATAAAATTCTCGAACCATACATTAAATGCAAACACTGCATACGCAAAATTAACAAAATTATAGAAGGTAACAAAGTATAGAATAATCAAACCAACAAGAGGATATTCACCATGACGTTCAGCAATGATAATTATCTCCCGGGCGATAAGCGAAAACTGTATAGTATCTTCTTCAATACACATCGCAGCGGGTTTGTTACAGAGACCATCAGTGACGCTACCAGGTACGCATCAAACCTACTTGAACCAATGGGAGGATACCTGAATAGATCACAGGATATGGGTGAATTGGTAGCCAGTGGTAAAATAGGCTCAATATCCGTAGATATCATCCTAGAAGAGTGGACAATTGGTGAAAATGGATCATTTGAGCCTGTCGATATGCTTAATATAGAAACCAAGCACTAAATTCCTTGACAAAATTTCATATTCTGGTATAATGGTCACAGTTGAGAGACATTACTGGGAGAGTCACATGGGCATATACATTTACACTATCCGCAAGAACCCGATTAAGGTAGAACTTGATGATGGCACCACCGTCTTAGCTGCCTGTCTGGTATACGCCTACAAGCCAGTAAATGGCTGGGGTAACCCCGCTTTCTACAATCGTATGGTGGGACGTGTTGATGCTTCTGCCGAGCGAGCATTAAGTCACCTCCAGAATCAGGAAGAAGTTCCTACCCATGTTGTGTTCTTCGATGCAGAAAGCAAGGAAGCATATAGCCTGTATCGTGTGCATAATCTCCCCGAGCGGGTGTATGACGACACTTTTTACAAAAGCAAATATGTTGATGAATACCTCGGTGGGGTTGACCGAGTGCGGGTCGGACGCCGCAAGGTATATCGTCAGGTAACCGTGGCAGAAGGTCGCCGCCGTGCTGAAGTAAGGCATGCTGAAGGTGTGGCTTCTGGAAGAATCGTGGAACTCAGTATCAATGGATGATATGCCAAAAATCCTAGGCGTTCGTGCTAGCGGCTCAGTGAAAGTCGATGGTCGGGACTGTGGTGGGTTCATGGTAGGTGCCTACCAGCCCATAGCTCGCAAGGCTGACGGTGTTAAGACACTGCGCCTAGTGGGGAACGTAGGTAAGTGTTTCTTGCAGCGTGGTGAGGCTATTAAGTTCGGTGAGAAGTTCTGCAACGAACACGAGAATGAGTACTTCTTCTTCAAGAATGTTAAACAGGGTTTCCTCTTCGATGATCTACCGGAAGGGGTTCATCTGTACTTTGAGTTAATAGAGGCTATGGAATAATGGAAGACAAAATATACAGTGTATTTGACGAAAACGGTGGCCAACTATTCGAAGGAACAGTTGATCAATTTATTGACTGCTTCGGTGGTGTGGAGGGCGTGGATGATCCCGACACCATCAAGGCGTATTGTGAATTGGATGGTTGGAGCTATCATGAAGGTTCAACAGTCGAAGGGGGATAGACCAGTGGAAAAGACCGGCAAGACAAAATCAGCAAAGCTGCTATTAAGCAACCCGGAGTTCCGTTCCAGGCGTGAGCGCAGTCGGAAGACAGACTACTCACGCAAGGGCAAGAACCGGTTTAACACCAATGGTGATTACCAATGAACCATATAACTAATTATTTAGTGGTTAGCGAGCAATCAAGGCACGCTCTCAATGATGTGGTTCAGCATATGCTAAAAGAAGGATGGCAGCCGCTGTGTGGTCATGTGATCTACAATACGCCAGGATACCCAGGTGAGTATCAGCAGACTATGGTAGTGTATGACACCCATGATGATTAACGTCCGGATGGCCGGTAAATACACACATATTGCTGGATTTTAACGAGGCAATGGTATAAATTCCTTGACATAATTTCAGATTCTGGTATAATGGTCATAGTTGAAAGACATTACCAAATAGAGGCATACCATCATGATAGATTCAAATATAGTATTTTTACTTAGTGAAATATATGGAGACGGTGATGATAATACTGCACTATCAGCACTAAACGTCTATAAAACCGCCAACGATGCAATGAGGGCTGCAATGCTCTTACCCCCGCGCGGCGACATCGACTTATCTTCGCCTATTATGTCAAAGGAAAATGGTTATACTTATGTTGGTAAAGCAATTGATCTTGATAATAACACACGGTATAACCATTCTGGTGGCTATTTAATATCCTCGTATGAAGTTCATGGTTCCGTACTATGACACCCATCAGAAATCATATTGGACACAAAGCACTTTACATGCTTGGTGCCAAGAATCTGGTAGACCATGGTAATGGTCTCAGCTTCCGCATCCGGGGCAGCAAGCGGGTGAACTATATTAAAATTACACTGAATGGTATGGATCTGTACAATATAGAAATGGGTAAGATCTGGGGAGCTAAGTACACGGTTATATATGAAATCGAAGATGTGTATAATGACATGCTGCATGACATCATCGAGCGTGAAACCGGTCTAGTAACAAGGTTGTTTTAATTCTCAGTTCTTTTGTCGTTGTTTGGATCACCATGTACAACACGTGGTTCAAACCACGGGCTTGGCACCGTGTGTGTTTCGGTATGGTCTTGATCTTTTGGTATAATATGCTCAAGCCTGCGGTTGTATTTTGCGTCAAGCCATAGGAAATGCGGCCATTGGAACCATCTTATTTTGTTGCTCCTACCCCACCTGATTACTAAATAACCACCTTCTTTATCCCATTTTCTGAAAGCATAATTGGCACAGTTGTCTTTTGACCCCCGAAACGGAACCGTTACGCACCATATAGGAATCCAAATCAACATCCAGAAAACAAATTTAGTATAACTCCACATGAAACAACACCTACTAATATAATAGTATTTACCACCGGAGTTCAGCACGCTATCGGAACTCTTGATACCGCTAAGCTGCTTCTCTACTTCGCAGAAGAAGAGCGGGTCGTCCTTCGGACTTCATTAAAGGTTTATAGCATAATGCCTATATTTTGTAAATATATGATGGACTTTCGGATGATTATGATTAATGCGACCTACTAAATTCCTTGAAAAAATAAACGAAACTAAGTTCCGCAAGCTTATTGATAGGTTAGTGGATGTCAATGGAGGATTCATTATACCTTCAGAGAGAGAAGCGGCATGAAGTTCTTAGAATTCATACACTGTGTGGATGAAAACATTCTGCTTGAGGCGGCTAAAGATCGCTATATGCAGATGTTCCAAAATCTACCGCTTGAGTTAATAGCAAAATATACCCCCAACATGAGTGATGAGATCAAAGAACGGATTAAGTGGGCTATGCTGACGTTCAAAAAATCTAATGCGGTAACATGGTGGTTACGTTACTACCGACTATTAGTGCTTAAGACTATTGCATCCAGACCGGTTGAACCAGAGGACCAGGAAGCTTCTAAACAAGCAAAGGAATTCTATAACAAAGAAGTACGTCGTATGGGTGCCAAGAGCGGTCTTGGAGATTCTATAACAGGATACCTTGATAGCATATTAAATCAACAACAAATGAACCAGTTTGAGCACTTCATGTCATTACCAGTTCCTAAAATACAAAATTATCCATTTGCGTGGCAGACACCATACGACGTTATTAATGATTTTGGACGGGCTGAGGGAGAATGGCAGAAAGAACTACAGGGCAATGTACCAATACGTGACGAACACAAACCCGTACTGAAGTTCCCTGATGGTTCAGCATGGGTTGATCTAGGCGTTGCTGGGTGCGAAGAAGAAGGTACGGCGATGGGGCACTGCGGCAACACACCAACACAGCGCGGGGGGCAAACTGTGTTGTCATATCGTATACCAGCAACGGATAAGAACGGTAATAAAGCATGGAAGCCACGACTAACATTCATACTTGATACAACAAATGGTATGATTGGAGAGATGAAGGGCAGAAACAATAATAAACCAGACAAGAAATATCATGGTATTATTATGGAATTGCTTAAACAGCCATTCATAAAAGGTATTGTTGGTGGAGGATACAAACCAGAAAATAACTTTAAGCTATCCGACCTAGATGAAGATAGTTTTGATAAAATGATTGCTATGAAGCCAGCACTGGCAAATCCCTATGACCAGTTCTTATATGATGACCGCGAAGTAACACAGGAACTTATAGATAAACTGGACACACTACTGCGTGATGATATAGGAATCGGATTCAAAGGATACGACGAAAAGAATGATGTATTCTTACTTGCTGATAATCTCGGTAATGCTGACGATATATTCAATGACTTTGCAGGCTACTCCTCCACTCCATATATAGACAGTGATGAATATATCCAAAAAATCATGAGCGATGCTATGGGTGAGGATACAATAGCATCACTAGCACGCTACTTTAATAACAAGTATCCTAATGAAGAACCTATTGGTGATATAACAAGCCCATCCATAGTATATGCGGCACTAGATGGTGAAAATGATGTTGTTATAGATGCGTTTAAAGATGCTATAGAAGAATACATTAAAGGCATAATCCGGGGTAATATGGAATATCAGATAAATTCACTTGAAGAGTATACTTACGATAGTGGTTCAACAGGTATTGGATTCGATCAGAAAGATGATGGTACTTACCGTTTGGTTGCCTCACCAGAAGAATTCTTGGAAACTGATTTACCTAAAGTTATGGGCGGTGAATATGATAGCTGGACTGCGCTTGCACCAACCGAATACCTACGTGATCCTGATGAGGTGTGGTGGGAGGAACACCTCTATAATGACGAATATGCGTGGGGTGATCTAGCCAATGGTATTATTAGTGAAATTAATAAAAACCCAGAATTCATAAAAGCAATCGAAATTGGTAAGCATCCTGGTTTTGAGGCAGAAAAAGAAGCAGGACAGCAACGTCTATTTGCAAGCAAGGGCAAGATTAAATGAGATTCCTTGAGTTCATTCATAGGGTAGATGAGGCTATGTTGCTTGAGGCGGCTAAGGATCGCTATGTGCAAATGTTCCAGAACATACCAGATGAAATATATGAACTTTCTTCCGTGCGTAAGGACAAGATTAGTGATATAGTAAAAAATACTATGGAAACAATGCAACGGTCTGATAGGATAACATGGGCACTTAGATTAACAAAATATTACATACTGGACCTAGCTAAGACCAGGGCTACGGCTGTTGTTAATGAAATTGTAGCCGGTAATGAAACGCCTAGCATACCTATGGAAACAGCACGTTCTATTATACAGTATGCAGATAGTGAGGAAACCAGATTAGCAAATAAGAGCGGACTTAGTATGTTTATACTACGGGGTGATGCACGAAATGTAACCACTGGAACATTCCTGGACATTATGAGACATTACCTAGGTCTACCAATACAAGAGATACAGGATTACCAGTTTTCTTGGCAATCGGCAGATGAAATATTAAATACATTTGCTGATTATGAAACCGTGTGGAAAGAAACCCGCAGTCAGGAAGTAAGCCATGGCGGTGACTACGAAGAGAGAGAGATAGAACCTATCATTAAATTCCCAGACGGGTCAGCTTGGTTCGATCTAAAACGAACGCACTGTAGCATAGAAGCTAATGCTATGGGTCACTGCGGCAATAGTGCAGGTTGGGAGGATACACACACTATTCTATCCTATCGTACACCGGTTCCAGGTACCAACCGTTGGGTTCCACATATGACATTTATCCTGGACAAAGAACACGGAACTCTTGGTGAAATGAAAGGACGTGGTAATGAAAAACCAACAGAAAAATACCATCCATACATAATTGAACTACTTAAGAAGCCATACATTAAAGGATTCGGTAATGGTGGGTATGAGCCAGAAAACAATTTTAATATTAATGATCTGCCCACCGAACAAGCAAAGGCTCTCAAGGAGATGAAACCTGGATTTAGAACCATTGCCGATCAATATGAAATGGGAGGAATGACTGAAAATCTTGTTGCCAGGATTATAGACTTATTAGGATATATTACTCAAGAAAAAATAACATACGATGAAAAAACAAATTATTTTTATGTTGAATGGTTTAGTAGTCTTAGTTATGCCGTAGAATTATTAGGAGGAGAGGTTGCTGAATGGGTAAACGGAGTATTGAACGGAAGTGTTGACCACACTTATGACTATTACGTAGCAGATTATGAAATAGAAGATCTTTTTGATAACCTAGATACAGTAGTTCTAGAACGAATTGGATTATACACGGAAAGAAAATATGGAGATGAGTACGAAGAGGATGAATATGACTTTAACATAACCAGTGATATAGTAACTGTATTAGATAAACAAAATGATGAAATAATTGATAACGCAAGATCAGCAATAGCAAACGGTATGGAATATGGCTCTCAGGCAGAAATGAGTGAGTCATTTAATAACTGGCTAAGTGACGTTAGTGGAAATTATTCTGCAAAAATAAAACACCAGTGGGATGAAGGTAAGGCGTATTTGATAGTAGGCGAAAATTCAATAGTTAACTTCGCAAGCAACGATGAAGATATGGATAAATTAGCAGAGGATAGTTGGAAATCTGCACTGGAAATAGAAGATATGGATAGCCCAGATGATGAATGGTACGGTTATGATGGTGAAATAGCAAAGGAGAGATTTATGGAAGTGCTTGATGAAAACATACTACCAATAGTGGATGAGAAAGAGGCGTAATGGATATAACACACCTCCGTAAACAGATATTGAAAGAAGCAGCATATAACTTCTCATTGCATCTAAATAATGGGGGCGTTGCATTCTTTGGTAGGCGGAATGCGCCAACGCCCGGGATGCTAGTAAAGCCAAATGATACCACATCATTAATGAATGCAGAAAGCATGACAATAATACAAGTTAATGTTGCCGCTGGTAATAGATTATGGAAACAGTGGTATATTAATCACACCGGGGATGAATACACACTAGAAGGTAGATTTATTAGTATATGGAGACACCTAGGAACTGAAAACTCTTTTAAAAATATACAGAATCTAGGTGAATCTCCAGAGGTGTTCAAAATATCAATAGTAGAAGGAAGGGAAAAGATTTTTAAAGTTATGACTACAGACCTGAGAATGCCCCTACCTGTATATGAGAAATATTTTGGAGAAATACCAGATCTTGGAGAGGATCATTTTATAAAATTCAATGGAGCCAGGGTATTCATCCCAGACAATATGAGGGCTGCTACAAGAAAAAGAATGTTAAGCATACTTGAAGAACTTTTCCAAATATTAAAATCATTTGGTTTTGGATTTTTGTTTCATGGAGATATTAGATTTATAAAACTTGATGGTAATACTGCCGGATTGTACATGGTAAAACACAAAACTATGAGCATTCAGCCATTCGTTAAAAAGAATTCGGGTGTAATATACACATTATTGCATGAGTTTACTCACAAATATTGGTATGAATACATGGATGAAAAAGCTAGGCTGAAAGTAAAACAAAAATACAACGAGCTTAGAAAAAACGGTGTTGGACACATTGAGGATAGTGGAGATTTTGATGCTGCTAAAGCCAATGTTGTTGATTCAATAAAAGTAGGTACACCGGTTGAATATGTTGGTAGGAAACAAGTATTCAAGCGAATTAAGTATTTCACTATTGGTAGCATTGCGGGAAATGGAGACTGGTCAGCATACGCAACTATGGACCCAGACAAACAACCTAGAGTTTCTGGTGGTCCGGCTGTGTTCCTAAATAAAAAATGGAAAATACTTGACACCAGCGTAAATATAGTGCAATGGGAAAGTAAAGATAAATATGAGGATGATCAGGATCAATGGTTCCCAACCAAATATAGTATGACCAATGCAGAAGAATGGTGGGCTGAATTGATGTCATTCTATTTCTCTGAAAAATTAACTGGAGATCCTTTTGATTTCATCAACGAGGTACTAGAAGTGTGAGACTTATAGAATTCTGGAAGCACATTGATATGAAACGCCTGGATGAATTATTCATAAGGTATCGTACGCCCGGAGAGCACGATGATTATCATGTCATAGCACATCGTGAAAACATATGGCTGTACACTGCTGATGATACGGATAATGAACAACTGATTACTGATATACAACAGCGTACTGGCCTAACCGGTGATGACCTGGATCGGCTTTCAAGAGAAGCAACCGCGCGTGGTGATCTAATAACAGGAATATATCATGCCAGTCGCAATGAGTTTTGGCATCAGGATGATACAGGTGCAATAACTCATAATCCAGCCGTGTCGCAGTACTTCAAAAAGCTGATGCAGTATCTAGGTGTAGATGAAGTCACCGGAGAGCGCTTAAATGGTATAGATTCAGAAAATGTATCCGTTATACAACATGAAATGCATGGTAAAATACCAGAAAAGATGCACCATGGTACCAACACCGGTGCTATGCCTAATATATTGAAGTTTGGCTTGGCACCAGGAAAAGGAGAAGGAAACTGGCAGGAGGTTGGTACGTTCTATGATGTGGTATTCCTCACAGAAGATTTCTATAACGCAAAATTCCACGCAGAACGGCAGGCAGCAAATATTAAAAATGTAGCACCGGTTGTGCTTGAGATAAAGATTCCAGATCCAACTAAAATTGTACCAGACTTCGATGTTCAAACACAATTGGGCGGAAACACGAAAAAAGCAGATGAACTTGGTTATACTGGTTCAAGACATTATAATGCTGATCATGTAATGAGGAGCAGGGAAACAGTAGCTAAGCACAACCCAGGGTCTGACTTATCAATGATTAGTGGTATTATAGCATATCAGGGTAGGATACCTGCTAGCTACATTACCACGATTTATGCCGACCTATCTGGAGAAATGGGCGATCCTGACAATCCAGACTACACCGAATTTGAGGACATAACAGATTTCGTTGAAGCTCTAGATATATATCAGGACTACGGATATTGGTACTGGGGCTTACAAGATGAGTTTCAGGACGAGGAGGAAGAAGATGAAAATAACTGATCTTAACACCAAAAATCGCAAGATAGACGAAGTATATTCAGTTGAGGTTTCTACTGCTTCTGGTTATTATGATCTAGTTAAGGTGTTCTCATCCCATGGCAAGCTAACTGGTAACCTAAATGAGGATGCTAAAGCTATTAACCACCTAGGGCAGCTTATGGAAGAAGATGATGACTTCGATCCATTTGGACATCTAGTTGCGACCGATAAAATTGACGTTGAAAATGATTGTGTGCTTACCTTCAGTAAGGGCAATGACAAAATGCAACATATGAATGTTGTATATTTGTCACTTCCTGCTGGATACTCCTGCCCATTTGCTAAAATATGCAAGAGCACCGCACATAAGAAAGGTGGTCGTTTCAAAGATAACAATTTAGCCATAAAGGATTTCGGTGATATTAGGTGTTATGCCGCCAGTGCTGAAGTTGCATACCCTAATGTGCGTAAGGTCCGCTGGCGTAATTATGATCTGTTACGGAAATTCAAAAAAGATGTGAATGCTATGGCTGGTCTATTAGTTAGATCACTTTCGTACTTTGAAGAATCAAACCCATCTATTAAATTATTCAGAATACATGAGTCTGGTGACTTTTGGAGCCAGGAATACTTTGATGCGTGGATAAAGGCTGCAAGAGCACGCCCTGATATTTTGTTCTATGCCTATACGAAGGCGCTTCCTTACTGGAAAAAGCGTAAAAATGATATTCCAAGTAATTTACGTTTGATAGCTAGTGAAGGTGGAACACGGGATGATCTAATAGATAAAGAGCAGTTTCGCAAGGCAATAATCGTTAAAGACCAGGGAGAAGCCATAGAAAAGAGATTACACATTGATGCTAATGATTTTCTGGCAGCCTTTGGTGATACTGATTTTGCACTACTCATGCATGGTGTTCAGTCTAAAGCTAGTGGTCAAACAGTAAAATCGCAGAAAAATTCAAAAATCCTAAAAGATGCAGCCGCACGTCTGAAGATACCACCTGGTGAAATTGAAAGAATGCTGTTGCATTATACACAACCGGGTGGTAGATTGCCTATACCAGTCCGCATCGAGGATTCCGTTGGTGACACTCAGAATGTTGGCGACGGCTTTGAAGGGGAAGTCGGCGCTAAATGGGATCTACCCGATATGCCATTTGGGATGCACAATTAATGATACCTATAATACGACTATTACAAGTATTAACAATGGTGGTTATGTTTGGTGTCTTACCTGCATTAGGTTATAATTATGTTAACCGAACAGCCATTATGGTTATAAATCCTGCGTTGATTGACCAAAATAAGGTAAACAGTATGCTTGCCTGGATAGCAGATAATTCAGATTACGCAGTTACAAATAGAAAAGTTGATATTAGATTTGCTAATGATGCTTATTTACAAAAACGATGGGTTAATTCGGGTGGTGAAAGAGGTATAAAAATAGCGGGATTAACGCAAATGCTAGCGAACGGACATATTATTATATATCTTCAACTCAACTACAACTGGAATAATCAAATAGATTTAACTTACCTAGTACACGAATTAGTTCATTTCCAACAATATGTATATGGAACAGATTACTCGGAAACTTGCAAAGATTTTAGTGAATTTGAAGCATATACTATGGCGTTATCATGGTTTCGCGAACAAGGATTCGATGATGAAACATTCGTTAATGATAGATTGAAACATATAACTGACCTAGATACGTGTTCTAATTAATTTGGTAAATACAAATATAACAAAATAATTTGGGTATCATCCAATGCCAGCAATTAACGATCATGAACTTCTATACGCGTTGCTATCCGAGGGCAAACTTGATTTGATGTATTTGCCTGCCGGTGCAATAGCATGGTTATGGATGGATGAGCGTCCCGAAGAGCAAGTTGCAGCAGCAGCACGACTGGGAGTATCTTCCAAGGATATAAACCCAGTAACAGACGCCAGTATACTTAAATCAGACAGAAATATCCTCATATTAAAATGCGAAAATGGCCAGACATTCAGGGTATATCCGAGTGGCGGATATAGTGAAAGTGGTGGAAATATGATGAGTCTGGCTGATTGCATCCAATCCATGGATAATCACGATGACGGGGGCATGGATATTGAAGATGATATGCCATGTGATGAGACTGACGTTACGATCGACGTTATTGCAGTACCAGACGATAGGTTTGACCATATGACGGCTCCACATCCACCAGAGGAAGTCCTAACGGGCGGTCCTGCCACACTTGATGATCTCATGAGGCGTGCTGATGATATTGATGAGGAATATGGAGATCAGCCAAGAAGCGGTCAATATTACACATATGATGAGCTTGCCAGTGAGGCGTCTAGAGATATCCAGGCCCATTCTGGTGAAGATACCAGTGATTATGACACAAGTGATTGTTCAATGGATCTGGAAGGTCAGACGGATTGCCCGGATGGTGGTTTGCCACGTGGTAATACCGGCCGCTATAATAGCAAGAAAGAATATAGTCAAGGAAATGGAGATGAACTAGGCGAATCATTCAATTTCTCTAATCTAAAAAAAAAATCAAAAATAAATCATAACCATCTACCGTTATACGTCTATGAGGACACAAATGTTGGTTCACTAACATCCTTTAGTCCATCTGAAGATGGTGGTTTTTGGGTTAATGGGTTCACAAACAAAGCTGTTACTAACCCAGGAGCGTCTCATGCGGAGATGGTACGGCAGAGACCAGAAGTATTTGACATGACTTCAGACGGTATGCCTAGTGGTGATATACGCGACATATGGCAGTCAGACGAATACGAAGCATGGCTGGACGTACAAGACCCAAACATATCACCACTTAAAATGGGTATATTTGGATCTGGGTGGGTGCGTGGTGCAGCAGACCATAATGAATTTGTTGGCTTCTCTGGCGCTCTGCAATCTATAAGAAAAGTAAAACCATTCATTACTAAAACTATCGACGATTACCACCCAGATAAAGTTTATTTTGACATTATGTCTAACGATGATGTCAATACAATTAAATTAAACATGAAAGACAAAGATGATTTAAAAACACTTTTTAAAATAATTGGTGAGAAAGCTCCACAAACTACAGAGAATGCGGGTGGCGCTGCGGCAAATAGTGCCCCCATCGGAACAGATATGTACGATACAGAAGACGATATTGCTAGTGGTGTTATTATGCAGTTCGAAGACAAAAATTAAACTAGCTCAAATGTTGGGTATCGCTCATTTGAAAGACCAAGACCACTAGGTGCCCTTTCTACAAACCTATATTCTTTGCCTGAGAAAAACCCATGTAATCCTTCTGGAATTATTACGCCGTCGTGCCATTTAACCTTAACACCACATGATTTCATAAATTGCACAGATTTATTTATATCATCATTCCATTTTTTAAATTCTTCAGTTTCCGGACGTGATGCATTAAATGCTTCTTGTCCTTGCTTGTGTATTATTACTTCTGATATTCCGGATTGTATAATAGCGCCAGCACAATCGTAGCAGGGGGTCCATGATATATACATTTTACATCCTTTTGTTGGCACTCCAACACGTGCGCAATTATGAATAGCATTTCTTTCAGCATGTTGGAATATTTTATATTTTAGTGGTCTTTCATGAATTGATTCATCGGAATCATCAAATCCCCTTGGTGGTCCATTATAGCCACTACTACGAACTTCATTATCCACACCAACAATAATACTACCAACCTTAGTGCTTTTATCTTTACTCTTAAGTGCTACAAAGTAACACATAGACATAAAATATGTATCCCAGCTTATTTCTTTTTCGGTCATTAAGATTTCCAATTTTCTACTAACACATATCCATAATATAATATCTTTTATTTATTTTTCAAGAAATTTGACATTTTACCAAAAAACATATATAATCTACTATATTATGAAAATTGTGCCTATTGCAAAAGTACTAATAGTCCTAATCGGTCCTTCTGGTGCGGGGAAGAGTCATTTCTCAAACCAGTACTTTGAGGATCGTGAAATTGTATCGTCTGATAATCTACGCCATGAGTTCACCGGTGACTTCCGCCGCCAGGACAAGAACAATGAGACCTTCAGTGAGTTTCACCGCCGTATCGCAGTAAAGCTCAAGGTTGGTCAGCGTGTTGTTGCTGACGCAGCGCATATACGTAATTCAGACCGTCGTCACACTGCCGAAATTGGCAAGGAGCTTGGTGTTCCGGTAATTTACATGATAGTCAACCGCACTTGGTTTGAGAAGGACCGAGATGGCGGGTGGCGTAAGAACATTCGTATGAAGCGTGGTATTAGTCTGATGGATACGCACCAGACAACCTTTGAATCCAACGAGGCTGAAATTCTCCGAGGTGATGGGATTGCAGACATGGTAATCGATACCAGGAACGATCATTTTGAGGTTATGAAGGCACTGCCTCGTGAGTCTGATAAGATTGCAGACGCACTGCTTGACCGTGGGTTCGAGTTTATCCGCATCATTGGTGATGTGCATGGTAACTTCGATGGTATGGAGCAGGCTCTAGGTGGTAGAGACGACCGTGGTGTAACGTTTTCCATTTTCCTGGGTGACATCGTTGACTACGGTGATGATACCATCAGGACGGCTGAGGAAGTGTCTAAGCTGGTAATGGCTGGTGAGGCTATAAGCATCCGTGGTAACCACGAGCGCAAGATTGCAAACTTCATTATCCAAGAGCGCGGTAATGGTTTTCGTGGTATTCTGTCTCATGGTAATGATGCCACCACCAACCGGCTCAAGGCTATGGCACCAGATTCACGCAAGGTAATTGAAGAGGCTATCCTTGGTCTTGTTGATATGTCTCCAGACTGGATTCAGTTGGGGGACCGATTGTTACTGACCCATGGTGCTGGTCACCCTCGTATGTGGGATAACACTATCCACCGTGCTAACCGTAACTCAACACTGGAGTCGTTTGCTTTGTTTGGCAAGACCACTGGTAAGAATGACCCCGTTGCTGGATTTCCAGAGCGTGATACGAGTTGGGTTGATAATATAAAGACGGGAGGTAGGGTTATCGTTGGTCACTCTATCTTGTCAGTTGACAATCCGGTTATCCTGACCGGCACTGGTGGCGGCAACGCCGTGTTCCTTGATACCGGTTCCTCTAAGGACTTAAATGGTATACCGGGTCACCTGTCGTGGGTAGACTATCGGATAGTTACGGGTAGGCGTGGACCTGCACAGGTGCAGTTTATTGAGTTCGGTAGGGAAACTTATGGCTGATGTACCAAGGATTCTAAATAGTGAACCTAGGTCAGCAATGCTCTCGGCTGTTACTGAAATACTAGGTTTAAAGGTGAGCAAATCCTCCGGTGCTGGTGGTGTTAAACTTAATGATTTACAGGATAAGTTTTATGCTAAGCTTGAGGTCGCATATAACTTCGAGAGTACAATTATTAAAAATATGCCCAGGCTATGTAATCATTATACCGCATTAAAAGAAGAAGAAGATAAAAAACTTTGTGTTACGACTGAGGACCAGATCACAAGTTGGGTTCACGAGGAGATAGTACATAGCTGGGAGAATAGATTCAACCTATTTTTTAGAGTGTTCATGCATTATAAAAATGCTAAAACACAGTCAATAGGTGACAAAAAACTGGCACTTATTACTGCACTGTTGTCGTTGGATGATGTTGAATTGTGGCAAAAACAGAATGATAAAGTAAAAATATATACTGTAAATCAATTGACTTCGTGGTATAATGAAAACATTGATCCGCTTTCTGTTATATTAGTAAAGCCTGAAATTGTTGGAGAGATAGAATGAGATTATACATTTATGGCATAATATATTTGTGGATAGCAGGCATGCTTGATGTTGTGTATACAAAAAATATCATAATGTCAGGTAACGCCGTGGAGGCAAACCCAGCTATGGCCTGGGTGATAACCAACTTTGGTTTTTCTGGCTTGGCCACCGTTAAGACATTTTGGATTTTGGTATTATTTTTATTGTTTCGTGCCATGTTCATGAGAACTGGAAAAATAAACGAATGGACAAAAGCATTATTTTTTAGTACTCTGTTTGTCTATTCGCTATTAGTATTATATCATTTTATTTTAATAGTTATGGTGTAAATAATGAACTACAAGTTTCCAACGATAACCAATATTAGTGATGTTCTTCCACACATCAAAGACCGTGATGAAATAATAGTTGCTGAACGGGAGCATTTTACGGTTATAAACTATTTGGTTGCCTTTGCTGATACATTCCCGCATCCGTCGACTGCAACTACACCGGAAGAATCCTTATCATTCGCCATGCGTAGGGAGTGCCGTGGGTTAAAATTTCACCCACAGACGGGAGATATAATAGGTAGATTTTATCATAAATTTTTCAATCTAAATGAAAAGATTGAGACACAAACCAACAATATTAATTGGAACCTATCATTTATTATACTAGAAAAACTAGACGGGAGTGCCATTCACCCCATCATAACTGATACTGGTAAAATATTTATGTGTACTAGAATGGGGATGACTGATGTTGCTGCACAAGCAGACTATCACATTGAAAAATCATTTGTAGATTACTTACCATTTTGTCGCGCCATAATTAAGGACGGTGCAACCCCTATCTTTGAGTGGTGTAGTAAGAAGCAGCGCATTGTTCTATTGTATCCAGAGGATCAACTGGTGCTTACTGCTATTCGGTATAATAAATCAGGTAATTACTTACACCATAAAAAGATGTTTGATATAGCAAAACAATATGGAATTCCCGTTGTCAATAAGTGGGAAGGAACCTTTGATGGTATAGAACGGTTCGTGGAAGAGAACAAGGTTAAGACAAACGAGGAAGGAAACGTATTCCGATTCGACTCTGGTCTTATGCTTAAGTGCAAGAACGATTGGTACTGCGAAATTCACCGTGCCAAGGATGAGATTAGGTTTGAAAAGAACCTCATCCGCCTGCACCTGGAAGGAAACCTTGATGATGTTATACCTCATCTCCTGGCCGAGGATGCTGTGCGAGTTGAAGCATTCGTGGCTGACTTTGATATTGCAGTTAAGAATACCATCTACCAATTACGTGATGTAATAGAGGAATGTGGCTCAATTATGAATAAAAAATCTTTTGCTGCACACAACATCGAATATTACAGTGCTCCAGAACGGGGGATTCTGTTCAGTATATGGGATGGTCACAGTGCTACCAGTGCGGTTATCAAGGCTATATTAAAGAAAACTGGTAGTCAAACACAGGTTAACTCGGTACGGTCGTTATTTGGCGTTAATTGGGATGACTACTAAAAACAAAATCGTTTATAACGACGAGCATAAACTTGATTTATGTCCACTGTGTAATAGGGATATGATACCCGGTCTCACAGTGGACGATCATCATATGATACCCAGGTCAAAGGGTGGGAAGAAGATACCACCGGTTACTATGCATATCGTGTGCCACCGCAAGATACATTCAGTTTTCACTGAAAGTGATTTGGCCGCATATTACAATACGTTCGAACACTTAATGGAACACGAAAAGATCGTGTCGTTTGTTAAGTGGGTTGGAAGGAAGCCAATAGAGTATATGGACTCACATCGCGAATCAAAAACCAGAAGGTTCAACAAGCACTAACGCCAAAACTCAGCATCACCAAAACGCTTCATAACATCATCACCGAGTATTTCTTTAGCAGTAGACTCAACTGATTCTATTTTACTGCGTATGTCATGCAGTCCTGGTATTCCATGCTCTATGTCATCTTCAAATGTTGTTTGTTTTACATTATTGAAGTCGTGGGAAAAGTATTCCATACCCAGGAAGTCATATATTCCCTTCATGGCAATGTCAGGAGTTCTGGTTAGTGCATCAAATTCAACTAGGTGAATCTTGTCTCCATGCCCTCTGGAAAATGCATCGCGTAGGCGGTTGTAGGCAATGCCTATGGGTTGTTCGGCATCCATCCATACACCAGCCCTGTCTTCCACCGTTTGCCATTTAGAAAAGTTAGACTTCTCCTGTGGGAACTGCCAGATATGTGTGTGTTTACGGTATAATTTTTCAAATGAGGCAATTACATCAACTATATCACGAACGGTGCATATTATTTTAACGGGTGTATCAAGGACGAACTCAAGCATCTCTATATATGACAGCCATCCTCTATTCTTGTCGAATATTATTGGCTTGTCTACGGTCGCATAGTAGTTCTGTAGGATTCCTTTGAGTACTGCTTCTTTTCCTACTGGATTAGGAGCAGCCTTGAAAAACACAGTGTTGTCCCACTGGTTTCTTATTGCCAGCATTATCTCAATGATTCCTGATGTTGGTGTTGCATGGAATAATGGATTCTGGTTCAATACGTTGCACAGCAGTGTAGATCCAGACCTGGGTAGTCCGGCAACGAAATGAATTGTTTTGTCTGGCATCTATGTCTCCGTTTAAACTAATATAGGTCTAAACAGAGATAAATCAAACAATTTATGCTACCGTTGCACCTTCTACTACAACTATCTTCCAGTTGGTTCCATCACTTCTAACTATGGTCCTGCCGCCAGAAGCATCTGTAGCCATTGCGTAGCAATTCGGATACGTTGCGGCTGCTGGAAGATTTGCTATGGTAAACTCACCAAGGTCTATACCAAGCATCTGAGTGCTTGCTTGAGCTACGTCTGGTAGTATCCATACTTGATCTGTAGTTATTAAATCCGGAGCTTTTAGTGCAACACTGTTTGATCCATTATTCGTGCCTTCCTGAAAACGTAGTTCTGTAGATACAGTTGCCGACACGACCGACGATGTAATAAGAACAGCACCCTGACTACTACTGAATGCTGGAGCCAATACAATATTACCACCGGCACTATTACCGCGACCCGTCTTTATGGTAACATCAGAGCCCGGAATACCAGCACCACTTGAATCACCTGATGTAATATCTATTTTACCACCACGCGCTCCTGCTCCATTGCCACCATATCCAGCAGTAATTGAAATGTCGCCGCCAAATTTGGTTGCAAAACCCTTACCAGAAACTATGGTTATAGAACCACCACGCCCACCATAACCGCCACCACCATCACCAGAGTCTCCATCACCCGCCGCTAGATTAATACCGCCACCAGATCCGTAACCGGCACCACCACCACCACCTATGTTAACACTACCACCATTTCCTGTACCCTGATAATAGTTCGGAGACACTCCATTAATGTTTCCTGCACCACCTGCTGATATATTAATTGCGCCACCATCCCCCGGGTCCAGGCTAACACTACCATTCCAGTACCCAGATCCACCCCTACCTGATCCAATATCAACACCTCCTCCTGTTTGACCTCCAGAAATCGATTGATCTGTTGAAGACCCTTGGCCAGATAGTATATCGATTGGAACACCAACTTGTCCAGCCCCCACGGTACCATCTAGTGGCCCAGTACCAAAAAATGAAAATTTACCAATATTAATACCATTAGATAAACTGAAGTTTAGTAGCTCACCACCAAAGTGATTAGCATCTCCTTCAATGGCCATACGAATGGTATTATCATCAGCTCCTTGTTCTACTTCCACGTAGGTGTTATCATCGGCATCATTAATGCGACTTCCGCCGCCACCACTTACAGTTATAAAGGAAAGATTACCACCACCATCAGTAGTCAACACCTGACCAACAGTACCATCACTATTAGGCCAGTTCAATCCATCCAATACAACATTACCTGCACCATTAGGAGTTATTACTATGGAAGCATTAGGCGTACTGGAATTAATTGTAAATGCCTGAACATCAAGATTACCTCCAAGCTGGGGTGTTACATCTTCTACAATATTCTGAAGAGACGTTGCGGTTGATTTTATGGTTAAAACAGAACCAGCAACCGATGTACTTATATCAGTACCACCAACTATAGACAATGTATTAGCATCGCCAGTGGCAACGACCATACCAATATCACTTTGTATGTTCTTAAATGTATCTTGGACTATATTAGGGAAATTATTAGTTATAGTAAGAGTTGTTCCGGCCACAACCGTGGTGATAGCGGTGCCACCAGCAATAGTAAATGTTTCTGTGGGGCCAGTTGCAGTTATAACAGCAGCAGAATCGTCCTGTATGCTTTCCCAGAGGTTTTGCGTGCTGCCAGCAGAAACAATTGACCAGTTCATTGCATCGGTGCCAACCACCACAACACCCGGATTAATAACAACCCAATTTGTGTTTCCATTAACCGTACCAGCTTGAACATAAGTGGTCGTACCACCCTGCACTTCGTTGGCTGGTGAACCATCCATATCTGATGATCTTGTCCATGCACCAGCAACAACATCATATATACCATTTTCAGCCGTGTTTGTTTGATCCTTTGCTAAAACTCTATCTCCCGGATTATATGCAGCATGCCCATCTATACCAGCTAATCCGGAAAGAGGTAAATTAGCACCGACTGAAGCAGAGTGCACGGATTCTTTAGCAGAAAATCCGGCCGCTATGCCATCAACATATTGTTTATTTGCAACGTCATTATTAAATGCTGGTGATGGCACACCTTTTATGGTACCACCGGCCATGGTTATATGCTGTCCGGGATTCATTGTCCCACCAGTCAGAGCTAAGAACAACGTACTACCATCAATGAATTCTACGCCCGTCTGACCAGCGTTAACCCGCATTATGGGTGAACCTATGGGATAAGTCCCCGGTGTGTCCGAGAGACCCAGAAACGCGGTTACACCACCGGTCCCGCTGGTACCTATCACTTCCCAGGCGTTGATTATATACGCTTCTAGTGTATTATTTGAGGTATTGTACCTAATTGTGCCTCTGGCGGGAGATGATGGGCGCTCTGCCGTAAGCCCGGATGGTGCTATTATTCCCTCGGTGTTTCCTGGGAAATCAACTGATCCAGGGAAGAGGACGTTCATCCAGTGCTGTCTGCGTTGGGTTGGTGGTGCCATTTATAATATCTCCGGTGGTATTATTATATTTATTGTTTAACCATATTTTTAGAAACTTCTAATAGAAAAGATTTAAAGTCATCATTATCGGAGTTATTTTTAGCTAGATTCAATGGCAATGCCACAAATTGAACATTTCCAATTATATAACCAATTGCAGAATTCTTTCTATCTAGTGATGCTAAATGTAACCTGTTATTATGTCCTTCTCTATATAAGTTAATAGTTATATCACTTAGTGCGCATTTACCGTTTTGTTCTATCCATAATCTCTCAAGGTATTCTTTAGTAAGGTTCATTTTTTCCCATTCTGTTTTTTTTGCTGATCTATCTATGGCTCTTCTGATATAATAACTAAAACTTATATGCATATTTTTCATATTTGCTCTAGAACCACGCTTGCCCGCCTCTAATATCTTTTTCTTAGTATCTGCTGAAAAATTTTTATTACGATGCACTGACGAACAGCTTAAATTACAAAAAAAATTCACCATATATCCACAATCCCTAATACGTCTGTCATACTCACGTTTTTCCTTAATCACTTCGCCCCCGCATTCCGTGCATACCGTTGTAATATATTTTTTCCACGTTTTTCTTGACTTATTCATGAATTTGCCCTATATATTAGTTAAGACTGCTTGAAATGAAGAAAGTAGGGTACATTGGACGCGGGGGCAGTACCTGCCATCTCCACAAATTAACCTTATCTCCACTATTTAGGTTATATAGCGTTAATGGGGGTGAAATAGGATCGACAGTGATTTGAAATTGGATTTTAGGTCTTCGATAGACACCACGTAATGGATCAAACTTAAACTAATCGCAAATGATGAGTTTTATTCTGAGGATGTTCGCTTAGCTGCGTAAGTCTCGGTGGGGTTCATTGGACCTTATTACCCAATCAATGATTTGAAGGGCTCTTAGGAGCCCTTTTCTTTTTATCTAAAAAATACTATATTGTTTATTATGATTCCGGATAAGGTAAAACTTGCTTTAACTAGCCCAGAACCTATATCGTTATTATTTATAATATTATTTTTCGCCGCAGAAACAATAATGTTGTTTGAATTTCCGTATTTGTTTTGGTGGATTCCGTTGCTTAGTGTTGCTTTAAGAATATCGCTCGTCAGTTACTTTCCTTATGAAATATTATGCTATAATATGTTTGTTCATTTCATATTTATTTCCACTGCATCTTATGTTGGGTATGGAATATTAATGTATTTTGCGCCATCAACAATAATATCTGCACTTATAATTATGCTTGTTATATGCGGTATATTAATTTTACAAGCCTCTGGGATTCAAGAAAATATATACTTAGCTATATTACAGAGAATAGCAGATAGTGATGAACTATGGCAGGTTTGTAAGGAAATTGAAAAAGAAGACAGTGTTGAAAAAGAGAAATAAAGTAACTATATTGATAATAGTTCCTTTGTAAATTTTCATTGGTTAAGCATATATACTTATATGAAAAAATTTATATTTTGGAGTATGATATGGCAGAGTACAGTTACGCGACAGAGAGAAAACTTAGGATTTTAACAGAAAAAATAGGAGCTAACTGGCAAGAACAGCACAACAATAGATCTATTGACTCAGTTTACAATGAAGTTATGGGTGATGTACGTAAGAATCTGTTTTGTAAAGTAGATCCAGAAATAAAACGCAAAGTGGATGAACTCACCGACGGTTACGATATTAAGATGTCTGAATTGATTGAGATATTGATAGAACGGGAGTATGATAGTTTTAAACATCGTACTGAAAATTATACTGAAGACCTGGCGGAACAATTTGCCAGAAATTAAAAGAGGGTAATATGCGCGACCCAAGACGAATAGCTGATATCCTAAACGAACTGGGTACCTATTGGATGAATAACCCTGACCTTCGTCTCGGTCAGATCGTGGTTAATATGAACGGCCAAACACCAACCGGGCAGCGCGGTGATGCAAATGATCCTTTCAACACCGAAGATGATCAGATGCTTGAGGCATTGCGTGTTGAAAACCTATCATAATAATGGATATAGCTGTGGCCAGGATTGAAAAACACGACATACTATCATTCATCAATCATCATAAATTAAAACAGGAAATTGATAAACTCATACATAATGGATTCCAGCCGTGGTGTGAACTAATAATTGTTGTTACGCCCGCAAGCAATACGCACATATTCACCCAGGCGATGGTAAAGTATAGTAAACTATGGCCAGATTCTTAATCAGCAGGAGTATAAAGTGGAAATATTAGTAGAGTTAATAAAAGTAGATACAGTGGACCCAATTACTGGATACATATACCCACGCAATATAACACTAGGAGCTATAGATTCTGTTGAAAAAAGAATTCAGCGCAATAACGGAATCTTGGGCGAGGAAATACCAGCATCAGAAGAAAAATGCGAATACATAAACCCGGCTACTGCAAGTCACTTGGTTAAGCATCTATGGATAGAGGGTGGCACCCTTAGGGCTAAACTAAAATTAGTTGGTAAGTATAGGGAAATGGCTGAAGCAGGTATCGAATTTGGTGGCTTCCTACGGATGTTTCATGCTGTTGGTAAAGATGGGGTAACAGTGACTGCTATGACTATAATTACCGTAGATTTGATGTACATAGAAAAATAATGCCAACGTATACCTACAAATGCAATGGTTGTGATCACAAATTTGAACAACAACAAAAAATTACTGATGAACCACTAGTAGATTGTCCAGCGTGTAATGAAACAAAACTGAAACGCGTAATAACAGGCTCATCATTCATCCTTAAAGGGGATGGGTGGTATGAAACCGACTTCAAGCACAAGCAATGAAAAAACATATTCATATATTGCGCACGTCTAAATTCTTTTACACTAACAGAGAAGAACTCAGGAATAAAATTTCAGATTTGAAGAAAATGATGGGTGAACACGCCAGGAACCTAGATAACGTAATGGCTACAGCAACAGCCTACAATATAGTGCACCTATGTCGTTGTTTAGAAGAAGAAGAACACAAGGAAAGTTGTAATAAGGAAACCAATAGTATAAAATTTCGTGTTAGAAATCATGCTATTAGTGCAATAGCTGGATCTGGAGATCCTTTAGAAGCTCTTAGGAAAATATTAAAAGAACTGGGTTGACTTATTCAAGCAACTACCATATACTCTAGTCTCTTCAGAAATAAACCTAAGTTGAGAGGCGAGAATGAGTAAAGACATCATAGTAGACGAAGAAACGGCTGACGATCTCAAAGCAGAAATGGATTATGCTGTTACTCCAAGTAACCTACTAATCACACTAGAGCATCTTATGAGCGGCAAGGGTAAAGAACAAGCCGCTGTCATGGTATGGGGTGCGATGGGTATCGGTAAGACTGAAATCGTGCGTACTCTTGGTGATTTGTGGGGGTGTCGCATTGTTGCTCTTCACCTTCCGCAGTTCGATCCCACTGATCTTAAGGGCATCCCCGTGCGCATGGAAGACGGTCGTGTCGTCTGGGTTCCTTCATCCTATCTACCGAAACAGCAGGATGTTCGCATCAGCGCGGACGACGGGTTAGGGGTAGATTATGAAATTGACCTGGACATGCCAAACGCTGTTGATGTAGCCGTGCATGTAACCAACAACGCCGGTAAGACCATTGCTACCTTTAATGACAAGATCAATACTGTTACTGATGAACTGTCGCTTCTGGTAGAAGTCGACATGCTTGGTAGAAAAGTATCAGTTAAGATTGAACCAACTGACAAACACCCAGATATTTCTGGTTACACAATAGCGTTGATTGACAAGGCAATCCTATTCCTTGATGAACTGTCTGCGGCAGTACCAGAAGTCCAGAATGCTGCATTGCAGCTCTGCCTGGACCGCCGTGTTGGTGAGTATGACGTTCCGGTTGGTGTACCAATCGTTGGTGCTGGTAACCGCGAGTCGGACATGGCGTTCGTCAACCCCATGTCTGCTCCTCTGTCAAACCGTTTCTGCCATATACGCCTTGTTCCACACCTGGGTGATTGGGTTGAATGGGCGGTACTTAAGCGCGTGCATCCGCACATTCTTGCATATCTCCAGTGGAAGGGCACAAAAGCACTGATGAACTTCGAACCAGACAAAATGGCTGAAGGCGATGGTGGCTTTCCAACACCACGTTCGTGGTACAAGCTGAGCAAACAAATGTCCAACAACCTGCCTGAGGTTGCATTCAACGCCATTGTCACCGGTTACGTAGGTAGAAGTATGGGTCATGATTTCATTCAGTATCGCAAGGTATGTGAGAATCTCCCCAACACACAGGATATTCTTGACGGTAAAAAAGTTCAGATCAATGACGATCTTGATCTTGGTGCTAGGTATGGACTTGCTATGTCTCTCTGCTACCGGTTGCAGGATTACTACGATGAGTTCTGTGACAAGAGCATCAAAAACATCGATGACCAGAACCCTCGTTGGAAGACTGCAACTGTGTCTTTCTCCGACTTCATCGACAAGTACCTGGGTAAAGAAATGACGGTGTTATGTATTCATATTGTTTCCAGGCACCTCAACATTAGCTTGACCAGTTTCAAGGGTACCAAAAAGTTCCAGCGGTTTGCCACACGGTACCGTGATATCCTACGGAAGACCGTATAATCTCTCCTAGCACACGGATGTGCATTTATTATGGCACGGGCACTCACCAACGATGAATTTATCAAACTAGCAAATCTAGTACATAATAACAAATATAACTACGTATTGAGTGCTTATACGAACTCCGGAACTACGGTAATAATAACATGTCCAATACATGGTAACTTTAGGCAAATACCACACGGGCACTTAACTGGTAGGGGGTGCAAACAATGCTCACTAATAAAACGATCAAAATCAAAAACAGGAAATTCTGAAACATTTATCGCCAAAGCAAAAAAGAAACATGGTAATGAATATAATTATGAAAAAACAAAATATATAAAACATGATAAAAAAGTAATAATTACATGCAGAATCCATGGAGATTTCAAGCAAACACCAAATAATCACCTGTCGTATGGTTGTAATTCTTGTGCTAAAAACAAAAGGGGAATATTAAAAAGAAAAACATTGCAAGATTTTATAAAACGTGCTAATATAATCCACATGGGAAAATACAATTATTCAAATTCTGAATACGCGGGTTCGAGAAACAAAATTACTATATCATGCAAAAAGCATGGGGAGTTTAATCAGATGGTATGCAATCATTTATCAGGCAATGGGTGCCCGAAGTGCAAAACATCAAAAGGGCAGAATGAAATCGAAGAATTCATTCGCTCAATCGGTGTTGCTGATCTTACTATAAACACCAGAAAGATCATATCACCGATGGAAATTGACGTATACAGCCCAAGTTTAAAGATAGGAATTGAATTTTGTGGACTGTATTGGCATTCGGAAGAAAATGGTAAAACAGCAAACTATCATCGTGATAAACAAAAAGCATGCGATAATATTGGTGTTAAACTTGTAACCATTTTTGAAGATGAGTGGAAAAACAGCAGAACGAAGGTGGAAAATGAACTTCGCCGTGTGTTTTCAACCAACAATAATAATAAATCTGTTGTTAAGATTGATGTCAACGATATCGAGTGGAAAGTAGCAAAGGAATTCCTAGATACCTATCACATACTGAGTGCTGGGCGTCCCGGTGAACACAAAGTAGGCGCGTTTTCTTCTGATGGTAAAATTATAGGTGCTACTGTCTTTAATACCAACTCAAGTTCTGGGATTATGGAAATGACACGCTCATACGTGCTGGGTGGAAACCTATTTATTATGAAAAGAATGTTTGACTATGCCATTTCCACCTATGGATTTTCTAAAGTATCTGCATATGCTGACCCCAGATGGCACGTTGCGCCGGATAGGGAGTATTTAGGATTTGAAGTAGTGGGAGAGTCAGCACCAACCTTGTTCTGGACCGATAACAAAGAACGATTTACCCGCCGCTTTAAGTCTAAAAAAGAATTAGTAGAATCTGGCGCTGATACTAAGCTATCAAAGGCACAGATACTTAATAACATGGGATACTCGCGCATTTGGGACTGCGGTAAAATAAAGATGGAGTGGTCGTTGAAATAATCTGTATTATGTGGTATAATTTAAACTAAATTAAACTACCAAGGAAACACATGAACCACGTAGTTAACATAGCAGAAGACCGGGAACAGGCTGCTTCTTCAGCTATCCCAATCGGGAGAGTTTTTCGAAGGGATACCTATGTCAATGAAGACATATATGAGGAAATGATCGTAGCCAAGGCTAGACTGCTCAAGGATTTCCCGTTCTGGGGGATTCTCGGGCTGTCTCTTGTTTTGGTAGAAGACACCTCCGGTGCTATTCCTACATTGGCTACAGACGGCAGACATATTTTCTATAGTGCTAAATTCATGGAAAAACTGAAACGTGGCGAGCGTGTGTTTGCAGTAGCACACGAACTCTATCACTGCTTGTTTGAACACGCCGGTAAAAATAATCGCGGTATTATGTATACCGGCGTGAACCCGGCCGCAGCCAACCACGACGAGATTATCGAAATCAATGAAAAACTGAAACTGTGGAATTTCGCTATTGACTTCGTTGTCAACGACGATTTACTCCGGTCTGGTTGTGGTGATTTCATCAAGACAATTTCTATACTCCACGAAATCAAATATCGTGGTTGGTCTTCTGAAGAAGTATTTCAGCATCTGCTTGATCACCCAGAAGATCGTCCATGTAAGGGAGAAACAACACTTGACGTTCATATTGAGATCGAAATCGAAGAAGATGGAACTGGCGATGGCGATGGCGATGCTGAGAGTCAATCGGGTAAGTATGGCACCGGTGATAACCCGGGTGAGGGAAACAAAAACGGCAATATCAAAGTAAAAATGAAGCGCTCCGAATACGAGAAGATGCGCAAGGGATGGAAGGATAACGCCGTGAGGGCTGCCGCTGCACAGAAAGACGCCGACGCACGTAGTGGTGGTGCCGGTAATATACCTGCCGGTATACGCAGGCTCCTGGATGATCTAACCAAGCCAGTGTACAACTGGAAACAGATGCTCCGCCGATATGTAATGTCAACCATAAGCCGTGGCTATTCCTTTGCACGTCCGAACCGCCCACTGTTTAATGCTGGATTTACGATTCCTGGATTCAGGACTCACAACCAGCTACTAGACATTGCAATTGCTGTTGATACTAGTGGTTCCATTGGTGAGAAAGAACTTGCTATATTTGTTAGTGAGATGGACGGCATATTGAAATCATTCCCGAATTACAAAATCAAAGCATGGTGTTTCGACGGTGATGTTATACCCGAAAGCATTACTGAGATTACCAAGCTAAACGGAAAGATGGATGATATTACCAAGTTTGCTAAAAATATTGGTGGTGGTGGCGGAACAGACTTTGCCTGTAACTGGGAGTTCATGCGTGAAATGAAACTTAAACCACGCTTGTTTCTTATGTTCACTGATGGTTATCCGTTTGGTAGCTGGGGCGAACCAATGTATTGTCCTACTATGTTTCTTATCAAGGGTAACCCAACATGCGATTCTCCGTTTGGTATTAGTTTGCATTTTGAGGATGCTTTGTAAGCATGTTTAACTTGTAATGCGAAAGTCGTTTAAGAGGTTCGATAGTGATTATGAAATCCTGTTAAGAAGTCGAATGATTGACCTTCGTATAATTGTCGCACCAGAAGAAGACAATACAACCAAGTGATGTGTTATTTTTGTTTGTCATAATCATTTCTTGCTTTAATAATATCATGATACTTTTTAAATTTCCTATTCATATGGATGGTAGAATTTTCATATATATGTGATAATACATTGGATGACTTATTATACCCATGATAATTAACCTCATATATTTTTCCCTTAGAACGTATGATTCCACTTATTCCAATAGAATTATTGAAATAGTTATTAATTCCAGAAACTATCCCTATGGTTCCACAGAACCCAACAGATAATGGTGGTTTGTATTTAGATTTACAAGAATAAACATATCCATCACCATCCATATAACCTCTAATCATGTGCCTTATTAAATTACCAGGAACTATATCAGGAGTAGGAAATTCGAGAGTGTATGTCTTAATCTGTGTCCCACCTAATTTTTCAAGAGACTTACACATATACTTGCTGCTTATTCTAATGGTATATTTTTTCTTATTTGTTTTTATTTTTTTACCACCGTTTATAATATTACCAACAGTATTTTGTGATACCAATTCTAATGGAGCATCCGATTCCATCACATGTAATACCTTTTCTAAAACATCAGTATCAACACTTGTAAAAAGCAACCTATTAGTAGAAATGTGGTTTGATCCATCTGCGTAGAAATAACCAAGAACATATGCCTTTTCTGGAGTATCAATAACGTCAAAGAATTTATAATTTGCTGTATATTTTCTAGCCGAATGGCTCCTATCTCTAGTTTTTACGTTATTCCTACGCAATAGATACCATATTGCCGCATCGCTACAATTAAATATCTTAGATAAATCTACCGTAGTTTCTCCTAATTTATATCTATCTATAATTTCCGTAGTATTATTTTTTAATTTGTTTGCTTGTGGCATATTATATCCCAAACTGTCGTTTTAGTTCCGCTGCTATTTCGCCACTATGAAAAGGTAAAACACGAAGAACCCTATTCAAATGCTTGCACACGATCCCTCGCTCCTGTGGGTTCCTAATATTTGGTGGTCTTTCTTCTGGATATATGGCTGCATCAAATACCGTTAGTATATGTTGAAACCCATAGTAAAGAAAGCTCGGGTCGGTGCAATGTAGTTTTATATTACCAACCCACAGCAACATCCTGGCACGCTCGGCAAAGTTTAGGTCCGTGTCTTGACCAATCTCATCCCATTCATCAAACATGATACTAACCATATACTGAACGTGGTTCTCTTCGTACTTTGATGAATTAACCATGAACTTCATAACATTTTCATCAAATCCTATGAATCGTATTCCGGTTAATGCATCCGCCCGTACCTTTTGGTTTAAGAAGTTATTATCAATACCAGATGCTATCTCCTTATAGGTTACCTCGTTAAGTGCATACTTGCTCATATCAACGGTAGCGTAAGGCTTCAATAACGAAACCATAGCATCACGATCCTCAAACACTAACTGTTCAGGTTCTACGTCGTGGTTGCCTATATGCCAGAACACACAAGATTCCTTTTTTAAATCATCGAATTTCATAATATACCAGAACGTCTCCTCAACTCATCCATCTCTGCTGATTGCTTTCCTAATTTGGATTTCAATCTATCTACCAGCATTTGCACTTTTGATTTAAGTGCATTAATATACGGTGCTGGATCTTTTTCATCACTGTATCTGCGGTTGTGATCTGGAGCGGTATCATACTTTTGATCCATTAGCGATATAAGTTGTTCACCGAGGCTGATAGCTAGCTCAATATCACCATTGGTGGCTAGTCTCTGCATATTGGCTATGATTTTTGGAACCTCATATGCCGTGAACTTATCTTTCATTTCAAACATGAAGTGTACGTTATTATTCATAATATTCCTGCTCTTCATAAATATTCAGATATTATTTTCATTTTTGATCCGATTAACTTCCTAGAATCAACATACAATGATCTAATACCATTATCCATTTCTATTAGTTCTTCCTTTGTAATTTCCGTATCAAATAAATTAAACGTATGCATATCAATACATTCATCAATATTACCAACGTATTTCCTATCAGTTAATACCTTCCACAGTGCAACACTGTGGTTTCTTTCAAACTCCTCAGCTTTGTCACCAAGCCTTTCTCTCATAGTGGTCATAATATCACTGTTCTTCGTTTAATATCTAGTTTCATTACTTGCCTTCCGATATAGCTATTCTAAATAATTCATCACAGCTATTAGCAGCTTCTAGCAATACATCATCGGAAACTTCACTATAAAATATTTCTTGTATTTTAATCCGTACCTGTAATACGTAGTTTTGACTGGAGAGCCTCTCTGAACCCATCTTCTATCCATCCTGCATCGTCGCCAAGATCATCATGCATAGTAGTCATAATATTTCATCTCTTCCTTACGTTTATGTAATATATGTTATTTCTTCTTCTTTTTCCAGGCATCAATGGCTGAGTTCTCTGGTTCCATAGATACTATCTCTTCACCGGCTCCTATTACATCAATATTATTGTCATCAAGATTAGCAAACCTACCAGAGGCAAGCATAGCATCTGCTGTTTCATCATTTACTTCCTTTTCAACAGTTGTTGAAATGGTCTGTTTTACTACAGCACGCTTTTTAAAATCACCAATTATTCTTCCACCACCAAAAATTGATATGACAAGTAATATAGCCGTGGCTATAAATTCTGGAGTTTCTGCAAATGCCTTCATGACTATTACGAAATATTTTGGATCAACTATACCCCATGCAAAAAAAGCAATAGCGGACACCAGCAACAGTGGTCTACCAGTTCTGTTTATGCCATCCAGTATTCTGTCGTATAATCCACGATACTCTAATATTTCAGTAGTGTTGTCCGGACTCTGAGTAGAATTCTCAGAAGCATTTTTAACAAGATCAAGTAATATTTTGGGATTCATAATTAATCTACCGGTAGTTTGAATGAGTTTGCACGATTGGTCCAACCTCTTAAAAACTTACCTGATGCTGGTCTTCTATCAACTATTCTCTGATAGAATTTCAATCTTTCCTCAACCAGTGCATTAACTGCATAATTTCCCATCTCTGCTACCATAGTTTCAGCTTTTCCTCTCGTTGACGGACCCATAATTCCATCAACTGATATAATACCGAAACCTGCTAGATTTATAAGGCGTTGAAGTAATTTTATGGCATTTTTAGGACCACTGTTTATAGAAATATCAAACATTTGAGGCATTATTAAATCAGGGAGTGTATCTATCCTTGGTTTTACCAAGTAATTTACCTCATATATTTCCCTGGCTATTTCTTCAGTTATATCCTTAACTTCCTGAATAGTAGCAGGTCTCTTCAACCATTTAGAGTATGTGCCAATGGTAATGCCCCGGTTGGTCGCGCGTCCGGGGTCATTTTTATCGTTAACGTATCCGCCCTCTTTTTTAAGGATATCGTCGATCATTTCATCTATTCTTTTTCTTTCTAAACTCATGCTTAACCCCATCATATGCAAATATTTACCTTGTTTTTGCATATGGGTGTTGACAGATTAAATAACATCATGTATATTCCGTGAACATCCCGAGTATCAAGGACGGATGAATACGGGCAAAGCCCTCAATTCGTAACTTAATTATTTCTCTAAAGGAGAAACACAAATGAAGAAAATCTTTACATTAATCATTGCTCTGGCATTTACAGGTGTGGTTAACGCCGACATGTACGGACCAGAAGCAAGTTCCAACTCCGCATCTGCCACATCTGCCAGCACATCTGCATATGGTGGCGGTTTATCTGTTGGTAACACGTCTCCGGGATATTCATATCAGGCATCTAGTGCTGGTGCATCCAATACTACCACAGCGGGTGCTGGTGTTCATGGTAACGGCAGCCATAGCTTGAATGTTGAAGCAACGGTGTCTTCTAGCGGTGATTCATATTCATATTCCAGTGGTGTTCAGAGCGGGGCTGCAATTGGTGGGACATCCGGGCTTTCGTATCAATATGGCATTGGTTCAGCTAGTGCGACCGGTGAAGCATATGATGAAGATTACCATTATAATGAGCTAGGGTATGGTTATGGTGATGCCTCGGCCAATTCATTTGCTGTGCAGGGGTCTCTGACTGCTACCAGTAATGTTGGTACTGGTGGTGCTGGTGCGGTAGCAAACGGCAACGCCGAATCTACAAACACCGCCAATCTACACATTGATGCACATCGCCATTCGGTGACAGTCGATCAGTCCAGCGATTCTCTGGCAACTGGTGGTGGTGGTGCTGGCACAGCAACTGTTGGTGGTGGTTCAGCATTCGGTATCGGTGGTGGATTCGCCGTTGGTGATGCCTCCACGGAAGCCTACACAGAAACTGTTGATTATAACAGCTATTACAGCTATTACTAATCTGAAACCGACGAAAACACGGGGCAGGGAATGATTCCTGCCCCACTTTTCAAACAACACAAAGGTAATATGAAATGAAAATTGTAACTACAATCACAGCCATCATTGCTCTTATGATCTCAGCTACAGCTTTTTCCTCCTCAACCGGTGGCACTTCAACCTCCACCAGTTCTTCCGGATCGCAAGCAGAAGCAGGCGCAGCCAATGGTACTAACTACCAGGGCAACACTACTATCAATCAGACCTCTACCGGCGTCAAGCAGCACAAATGGGTTCCTGATGCATCCTCACCCGGTCTGACCACTACGCTTACTGAAACCTGTATGGGTTCTTCATCCGGTGGTTTCTCTATCTCCGGACTGGGTCTGTCCGGTGGTACTACATGGACCGACGAAGCCTGTGTACGTCGCCTGGATGCTCGTGAGCTTGGCTCGCAGGGTGCTAAGGCAGCAAGCCTAGAACTGTTGTGTTCCAATCCCGATAACCGTGCAGCTATTCTGCGTGCTCACAAGCAGTTCGACAAGACGTTTGTTTGCTATGCTGATAGTCCGAAGGGGATAGCAGAGGCGGCGGCACTAGAATCTTCACGTGCGGCTGCAACACGTGCTCAAGCGGGTGACTACAAGTGGGATGGTAAATGGTAGAATGAATAACCAGTAAGCCATCCATTGGTAATGGGGGAATCACTTGTTGATTCCCCCTTTTTCGTGTATACTTAGACAATGTTAAAATATATATCTTTGTCAATTGCAATGCTCACGTTGGTTGGTTGTTCATCAGCGCCGGTACTTAATGATGGATACGCAATTGCGGGCAAGAACAAAAAAGTATCAATACAGGCAAGGCATACATCACCATTTCAAAAATACACAGGTGTGTGGGTTGACGTGTGGCATATCCGCATAGTAAATAACGACAGAAGCAAGGATTGGTGTGTTGGTGTAGAATGGCGTGCGCTTGATTACACAATCAACGTGGCCAACAACTGGTTTTATGTACCAGCGGAAAGTCGGGTAGATATAGGTTCAGTGGTTCAACGTACCTGGGATTTCGGTGGTGGACCAATGACATTTGACACTGCCGGTTTCGCCGTATATAAAGTTCTATTACGTAAACCTAACAATGGTCAATGCTATGAATGATTTGACACTAAAAGAATTTTCAATGGGTGCTGGCAGCTACCTCTTCCTTTTACTGATAATGTGGCTCGGTACTACCGACGTAGGCACACTCACAACAGTGTTTGTAAGTATTGGTCTTGGTTTGATATTTAGTATTACGGTGTTTCATATCATCACCGTAATCAATATGCTGTATTACATCGCTCGCACCGTGGAACACCACGCGTATGTTATTTATCCCAAGAGTCACATGGAGTTACCAGAAGTGTGTGTGGACATGTACAGTACAAGATACGACAAGTGAGTGTTGAATAACATGTGGTTAGGTTATATATTATAATAGTACGTAAATAATAGGTGAACTAATGAAACAACTATTACTAGCCATATTGCTGTTACTAACATTCAGTGTACACGCCCTTACCGTAGAAGATGAAATATCTATGCTGGAAGCCGCAAGAGATTACCAAATTGATGTTATATCAACCATTGGTTATTCAACCGACGATCATATAATTCTAAAGCGCATCGAAGGACGAAGGACGACCGAAGGGAGTTAGCACTTGTTCTCGAAGAGAACGAAGTGACCGAGGAGCGCCAGCGCACTCAAATGGCTGAAGCGCGCCAATAATTTAGTTCTGTACCCCCGGTGACTAGCCCTTGAAAAACATAAATAAAAGACATAGATTAATAACATATGATATCAATTATTCATAAATTATATCCAACCGAAAAGCAAAAAGCATATCTGAATGACTGCTTGTTTTCTGCTGTGGGTATCGAAAATTGGTGCATAACTCAGATCAAAAAAGAGCACGAATATGGTTTTCCACTGGCGCGTATGAAGCCGTTGCAAATTCGTTCAATTCTTTCAAAGAAAATCGAAGGCCATTCGAAGAAATCGGGGTTACCAAGTAAGTTATTGAATGATTGCATCGCTGCCGTTTGCGAAAGTTTTAAAAGACATAAGAATATTCATAAATTAGGTTTCAAATCAATTAGAAAAAAGAAATCTTTTTATTTCAATGGCGATATTAAAATTTCAAAAGAAGGCCGACTGAAACTTCCAAATATCAAAACGACGTTCAAAATGTCTGAGATGAATAAATTTCAAGGCCAACTTAAAAAAGTAACTTTGATAAGAAAATTCAATGGCTGGTGCGCCTGCTGTGTGTATGACGAATCAAGAAAGCCTATAGAAATAACCGATTCTAAAGAGGCCGGTATAGATCCAGGCCTCAAAACTTCCATGACATTTTCAGATGGAACAGAAATTCAGTTTCCTAAGTTTTATCAAAAAAGCCAGCAGTTGCAGGCAAAACTACAACGCAAATCAAAGAACAGTAAAAAGGTGAAGCGTCTACAGGCCCAAACGGCCAATAAAAGAAAAGATCACCACCATAAATTAAGTACAACTATTGCAAAAGAATATCAGAAAATCTATTGGAGCAACGACAGCTTCAAAGGTTTAATTCAAATGTTTGGAAAGTCCTATGCCAATCTGGCATTAGGAAAATTCCGTGACTTATTAACGAACAAATTAGCGTCAAGAATTGATGGATTTGGTGAACTAATTAAAGTCAGTAACAGAAAATCCACCCTGACCTGCTCTGCCTGCCTGTCTTTGACAGGACCGACAGGCTGGAGTGGGCTTGGAGTAAGAAATTGGGTGTGTAGTAGCTGTGGTGCTGCGCATGATCGCGACGTAAACGCCGCGATCAACACACTAATTTCCGGGCAAGGTCTGTCCGCCGTTAAAGGGAATCAGGTAAATCGTAATTTTACCGGAACGGATGCCGATTTATCGGTATCAAGAGTTCCGGTTGCGTGCTGAACTCCGGTACGAGAACCTACGGCAACGTAATTCCTTTATAGATGCAAGGGTGGCAGACAACGAAACCAGATATCTCCTGGTTAATAAGTCAGAATACTACTTACGGGTGTTTGATGGTGGTGTTGAGGAAGTTAGAGAGAATGTGGTTGTTGGCCAGCCCGGCAGACAAACGCCCGAATTCTCCGATGTACTCAAATACATAGTAGTAAATCCATATTGGAATGTTCCACCTGGATTGGCTAGAAAAAATATAGTTCCAAAGCTAAACAGAATACGCAACGCTTATGATATAGAACGCATGTACAAATCAATAACTGATGGAGGATACCGTTTCTTTAGTTTTTCAGGGCACGAGGAATTAGACCCCCATGATATTGATTTCTCATCATTCACAAGAAGTTCGCGAATACCATTTATGATACGCCAGGAGCCAGGAGTTCATAATTCTCTTGGGTCTATAAAATTCATATTCCCAAACAAATACAACGTGTATATACATGACACTCCGCACAAAGAGCTGTTTAATCGCAAGCGTAGAAACTTTAGTTCAGGGTGTGTGCGTATGCAGAATCCAATAAAACTGGCAGCATATTTATTAGATGTAACAAATTCTGATATAATGGACATTATTAATACCAACGGAAATGACGACCGATGGATTAAGGTTCCTAATCCACTACCAATACATATTGTGGACTGGGATATTGTAGTCACAGAACATGGGGTTATTTTGAAATAATGAAATTCGATACTCTAAGTGATGCGCACATAGAGCACCACGCACCACACATTAACCTCCCCGAATACAAAGAGGGTGATCCATACTTGTATCCGTGGAATAAGGAAAAGCAAAGCGATATTCTAATCCTCGGTGGTGATTGTTCCAATAGTGTGAAAACCACAGAGACTGTGGTATTTGAGGCTGCGCAGTACTATGATCACGTCATATTCTTAGATGGTAATCATGAGCACTGGTGTGGTAAATCTGACCCAACCAAGTACAATATACACAATAACATGTCTGCATTAAGACGATTTGCAAAGAAGAACAATAATATAACCTACATGGATAGTGAAACAAATTTCAGTAATGATGGTGTTATGTTCATCGGCGCATGCGGGTGGTATGACTTCAAAATGATTGAGGGGTATACTTTCACACAGCAGGTTGAATATTGGAAGAAGTCATATCCTGATTATGCAGAATCTGCGTTTGGTCCTAATACTATGCCCTGGGAGCTTGCTTACACGCAGGCATCCAACATGGCTAGACAAGTACTAAATGCTCAAGACGACAACGGCATAAAAGAGATAGTCATTTCTACCCATATGATACCACATGAAAGCGGTCTAGTTAACAACACTCACCCATTTTACCACATGAATGGAGCATTCGGTAACTCTTTGCTGCGTTGGGTGTGGGAAGCTGATCGTAAACATAAAATCAAAGTGTGGACGTTTGGTCATACTCACTTTACATATGATTTCGTTGAGCACGGAATACGTTTCGTGTGCAACCCACGTGGTTATGGTAGCGAACGCTGGAAAAACAACCAACGCCATATATTGCAGGTAGACAGTGAATTGTGTTGTGGATCTGCATTCGGTGATGTCTTGTGATATTTGATTAGGAACGATTATTGAAACATATAGAATATAAGAATTTTATAATAGTAGATTACGAAACCGGATGTAAATTCGGAGTCAGAAATAACGTACAACCCCGAAATTTTGTATACTTTGGGTCATTTGATAGTGAATATCAGGCAAAAGTACTCATAGACATGCTTTATTACATAATGATGGACTATTGTGATGTGGCAGAACCAATAATTCCTTGACATAGCTTTGTATTCCTGTATAATTAGGATATTAATTAGGAGACAATCACCATGAAAAACTTCATCACTCGGTTTAAATCCGCCTACTCGCTGTATAACATCAAAAACATGTATGCGCAGTACCCCCGCACGACTGTGGCTTTACTTACCGGTGATGCCGTGTTGGTCGTGGTTGCGCTGGTTTTGCTTGGCTGGTGTGTGAAGGTACTCTTCAATGTTTAACTCAACATCACTGCTTGGCTATCTTAATGCAAAACACCCGAAAGCTTTCAAATCATGGGATGGTTTTCAAAGCACAGTTATTGCTAGTAACCGTAAGAATGTAAAGCCTTCAATCCTTGTCGGTTTGTACAACAAACCCACACAGGAGAAATCAGTAAACCTTAGCTGTTCGTTTCTGGTTGATGTAGACTCTGGTAATATACGCATTGGTGGTGAAGCGCTGATTGATCAAGAACAGAAAAAGATTTTCCCAGAGGTTTGTTATGAAAAATTATAAGTAAGTTCCATTCCGGGTAGATTACTGTTATGCCTAAATATTAACATATCTACCGGAAACTAATTATGAAAGCTATTGATCTTCTAAAAATCATCGAGAATTCAAAAAGCAAGTCCGTCCGGGGCGAGCTTGGAAAACAAACCTACCAAAACGACCATTCACCAACTAATCACGTTAAAGGTAAAAAACTGAAGCAGGTAACTGCCGCAACTGGTGGTGAAAAGTGCGATAAGAAGCCCAGAGCAGACGTAGGATCTCCTAAAAAACGCGAGAGGCGTAGTATGGAGGGTCCAGGTACAAAAGCCCGCAGAATGAATGAGGCGCTGGGCGCTGAACAGATAGCAGGACTATTGCAGGGATCTGGACGTGACCCAGCAACAGGAAATATGGTTATTGTGGTCAAAGATGTTAATCGTGATAATCGCCCCATTAAAGTACCCATGACTGATCGTCGTGTTTATCAGAGATTACTTGCCGCCATTAAAAGCGGGGATGATAATCAAGCAAACCGTGCGTATAATCAATTAATCAACAGCCCAAGTGCAGAATTTTCCGGTAGTTCATATTCTGGGAAAGATGAGGGAGCTATGCAGCGTGGTGCGGGACAGGGTGGTGCCAATAGTGGCGCTCCAATGAGCAACGCACAAATTGATGCTGCTGCTAATAAATACACATTAGCAAATAGTGTCGGTAATGAAGAAAAGCGAGTCCGCGAAAGTGGTGCTATGCGCGACGACTCCATGGGTAAAGAGAAAGCAGCAACCGGTGGACCAGTTTCTAAATCAGGATCTGTTAAGTCTCCAGGATTCGACAAGAAACCAACTGCTGATATTGGTAAAGTAAAGAAGAAAGAGAAACGCAGCATGGATGCCAATAATGTCCAGGTTAAAGACACCAACGGTGGCGAGAATGAACACAAGTCAATGAAGATGCACGAAGGTGTTGCTGATCTTTCCGAATGGCTTGGAACAGATTTAAACCTTATGGAAAACGAACTGGATGAGCCAGAGAGTGAATGTGAAGAAGGAAAAGATAATGATATAATGAAACCCGATTTCATGGATAGGAAAACAAAAATGCAAGGTGATAGACATGCTAACGTATCTCCGAAAGTAAAACGAGGAAGATCGTCAACTAGAACTCCCCCAGGACGTGGTTACCGACGAGTTGGTGAGTCAAAAAAAAAATAACTAAAAGCATTGACACCATGGGTGTGCTGCGCGGCTATCTTGAAGCCGCTCTTTGGACCGATAGTGACGAAATCGGGGGCAGGTCATTTGGTGATTTTTCCGGAGAGGCATTAACACAAGCAAAGAATGATGTTAAACGCTTCGTGAATATGACGGGTGATAGTATTAAAGGACTTGAGAGCGAGCAAGTAGGCCATGACCTGTGGTTAACAAGAAATGGACACGGTTCCGGATTCTGGGATAGGGATCTTGGTGAAATCGGCGACGAGTTAACCGGCATTAGTGAAAAATTAGGAAATACGGACCTATATGTGGGTGATGACGGTAAGCTATATTTCGGTTAACCATAAACTATACCAAAGTATCTGGGAACTGTTTAGCCAACGCTGGTGTTGCTACTGATGCTAATAACTTAGCACTAGTTTTAGTTTTAGTCATATTAACAAGACCATTAGCAGTACCAACAGCATTAGATATTGATGGTGCTCCTTCACAGGCAGCACCACCGGGTGCAAGAACAGAGCATGTTGCACCATTCATTGCACCTAATTCACCACCAACGATCTCAGACATACCGCTAGATAATCCACCAACAGCACCAGTTGCTATTCCAAGGTCAGTAATATCTGATAACTGATCTACCGTTGGCAATGTTGGGAGGGCTGGCACATCCACTATACCATCCAATTGACTGGTTGGATCTACTGATATACCAGAAGCAATACCGGATATTTGAGAAGACACGCCACCAGCTAATTTATTAATAACACCAGAATATTTTTTCATATTACCAGCCAGCAATTTCCCAACACCACCAAATGCTAAAGCCGCTATAGAAGCACCGAAACTTTTTAGAATCTTAGATGCGTCCGGTATACCCGGAACACTAACACCGGTGAGATTTTTTATATCAGGTATTCCGGTGATATTAGTAGGTGATATATTAAATTTGGGTATGGTTGGCAGATTAAGACCTCCAAAATTCGGTATTGGGAGTTTATCTGGTCCAAGAACGTATGAGGGTATTTTAGCAGGAAAACTGGATGGTAATGCTCCTAATATATCAGATGTTAATCTTTTTGGCATGCCTATTACATCATTTACCACCGCACCAACCGCTGCAATGTTCTGGGTCATGACATTTGAATGATCAGTAAATCTCCCGACTTGAGACAATGCACCCGACACAGTATTCTTAAAATTAAGCATACCATTAAGTCCATTAAGTAGATTTGTTTTGTATGTTGGTGTCATTCCTACCGCCGTATCGCGAACGTGATCTCTAACCCTGCGTATTTCTGCATCGGTAGCACTGAAACTCCTTAATGCAGAATTTAAGTTTGCAGTTGACTTATTGAGGTCACCGCATAATTTATTTTCAACGGCGTTATTAGTCAGTACTAGTGCTGTTATGTTTGTGGTCTGTTGATCATATATGGGCTGAGGTAATGCGTCGCCCGATTCTGGTAGATCTGCAATAGCCATGTTACGGACCTATAAATACATCCGAGGAACCAAGGACTCTAACATCACCGCATGAATCACTATCACCCTCAGCAACAACCGGTAACCCGTTAATAAATACATTTGATTTTGGAATAGTAACAGCAACACAGTGTTTCTTCTTTGTAGGACATGGTGGATGAGGAGCAACCAATGCAGGACCAGCAGCTACTAATCTAAGATTGGCGAACACATTGGTATTGTTTGGGAAAGTGATTGATCCACCCTTGCTATTAAAGTCACCCATTCTTTGAATTAGTCTTGGCATAGTATTATTTACCGCTTCTAGGTATCCCGGTGTATCAAAAGGATTTTAGTATCCATGCGCTCAGCGCGTTTTGTTGGTATCAATTTATATAGAGCAACTATCCTATCAGTTCCGTAGTTAACCATATCATTAGGAGACCCATAATATGAATACCCACCCCGGTTGTAACACGCGTAATTCAAGAAATTAGATATATCTTTCTGTACCCCATCTGTTATTGAAAAACACAGCACCAATTCGTGCAAAAACAACTCACGAATCTTAAGCTTGCGAAATAAAGATCTGTCCAGCGAATTGTATATATCATAGGCAATAAATTCAAACTCGAAACCGATTTTGAATTTATTGTTTTCCAAAAGTTGTTTCTTAGTATATTTCAATTAATCACCGAGTTCTGAATTCCAATACAAATAATCCATCCATGTCTCATGAAGATACCTTGGTGGATATTTTTTACCCCGCTCGATAAGTTCGTGGTACGTTGGTGCTGTAGGATTTCTCCTTAGATGAAGACCAGCCTCTTTAGGTGTTCGGCATGCCTTGTATTGGTTAACAATCGTGGTGGCCGTAACAATGTTATCCCAGGTAGTCTTACCACCTTGTCCTTCTGGTACAACATGGTCGAAGGACAGATCTTCAGGTCTGCACTTTTCGCCGGTGTATTGGCAAGTGAAATCGTCCCGTAAAAACACATTGAATTTGTTGAACGCTGCTTGCTTGGGTGGTTTAAGATATTCCTTATGCGCAACTACAGATGGTAATTTTATATCACGATGCGCAGTGTGAACCACAACATCATCGTATTCCTCAAGAACTTGAATTCTTTCTATACCGGTGGTTTCACCCTTCACGATGAGAAACATAATATCCTTCCAAGTCATAAGAGACAATGGATAATAGCGAAGAGGTCGGAAGTCTGCATTTAGCTCAAGTATCTTGTACCTATCAAGGTTCTTCTCACCGGTGCTCTTCGTATAACCTAGTTGAGCAGCTTTAAGTTCATTTGGTATTGATGTCATATTATTTACCAGGTGGTTCTATACCAAAGTGTTCACACATCATCTGTATGCAATTGTGTGCTTGTCCCCTGGCATCATCCAAAGCCTCGTGCGTGTGTCGTAAGTTCTTGTCAAACCAATGCTTGGGCATACTTCGTTTGGTACATTGACGATATGGTGTGTTCTCAGAAGCCATCATAAATGTTTTCATGGACACAGCCGAGAATCCAAATGGGCAGTGTCCTAGAAAATTATGATAGTACCAGTATATCCACATGAAATCGATGAACCCAGGATATTCTACAAAAATTGGTCGTCGCTTGCCTCGTAGACCATTTATGTGCTTGTCATATTGAATCATGGCGTCACGTGGTTCCTGTTGATCCACTAGTGCGGCGGCGTGCGCTTTAGGATTTCTATCCCAAAAATTTTTATTTTTAGGATGCATAGTTGATCCTGGTAGAGATTTTATGTTCACCTCGAACTCTCCAATAACGCCATCACGCAATGTAAACGCAACCGACCCAAATGACATCAACGAATGTTGTGGTGGTATTGGTCCGGCGAATTCTCCATCTACACAGAAGAACAAATCATCCATAATGACGCTTTTATATTTGCTTAGATTATCCATAATTACAATATAATATATATGTTGAAATAATGCAATAGCTGTACACTATTTTCAGATTTCCATTAATAGTGTACTTAATTTATCATATGCTTGCATATATCGCACAACCAACCATTCCGCTGTGCTGATTTATATGCACCATTCGAATTATTTATAAATTCAATCTTGGCTTTATATTTTAATGCCTCGGTCATGCATTTATTTTTATTCCACTTAATGGTATTACCACCTAGCGATCCAGCCTTGGCAATATTCAATATTTCATACCCAAGCGATTCAAAATAATATATTATATCATCTTCCTCGCGCCCAACCATATCGCTGGCATAAAATCCATCAAATATTATAAATTCAGGATCTTCAATGCTTAATGCATATTCGATATTGTCATTTATATGCTGATTTTTACGTTTGATAATACCAAGATGTTCCTTCAATCTCCGCATTGGATCAACTGATAACCCAATATATACAGAATTTTCCAAATTAAAAAATAATGCATATATCGCACGTTTTTTAATATTACCGCATACGTTCATATGCGAACACACTTCATCCAACCAGATATTTTTCCAGGATGAAGTATATGCACCGTTGGACAATTTTGAAAATTCACTCCGGGTGTTATATTTTAATGCCTCAACGATACAACTTTCATAATTCCAACGCACATTAATTTCTGGCATATGCTGACATATATCGTGTAACCATTTATTTCTACGTGCGGCACGATATGCGCTAGATGAATTGCCTGAAAAATCACCCCTGGTTGAATACTTAAGTGCTTCAGCCGCACAATTTTCCTTGATATTCCAATATCCCCTAGGTTTTAAGATTTCAGGCATATGCTGACATATATCGTGTACCCATTTATTCCTTTTTGAAGCTTGATATGCACTCGGTGAATTATTTACAAATTCAGACCTACTATTATATTTCAAAGCTATCGACGCACATTTGTTTTTTGTATAATACCCACGTGGCTTGCGTTGTTTTGTCATGAAATTGTATAAATAATTGTTAAAGCGTGTTAAGCCTTGGCGTTAAAGTTTCCACCAGGAACACTAGAATCACCCTTAGATGTTTCTTGCTTATACTTATCCAGCTTTCTTACCCTATCTTGCAGGACCGGAATTAATCGGCGTTTGAGGTCTGTTGAACCAACTGCATTGATTAGCTGTCCAATTTTTCTCAGGAACATTGCTTCATCCTTAACTAGGGTATCTATTTGGTCTTGTTTACCCAGTGTAAAGGTATCACCGGCTTCATTTATACCGGCTAATTGTTTAATGCGTTTAATGTCATCCATGACAGTTATTTACCAGAATACTGATCAATCTCCGTCGGTGTGCCACACATATGCAGACCACAGGACAATGAGAAATGGTATTAGTTCCCAACTGTCAGGAATTATAACGGTTATGGACATCCACAGGACAAACCACCACATACGCATATTTGCACGGAATGAAAAATTACCTGCATTGTTTTTCTTTCCTGTACTATCAGCAAGCCAATCACCAAAGGTAAACCACCACTTTAATTTGGCTATTGCTTTTATCCAGTCCACCATTGCGGTGGATAGATTAAGTCTATGATATTTATTCATCAAGTTGAGCTACCTCGACAACCAACCCGACTTCATCTCCGAATAGCTCATCCATAGCCGCTGTAAGCGTTTCAATATGCTCTTTAGTTAATACGGCGTGAGCATCATCACTATTTCGTACCAATCTACTGAATGATACATTCATACTTTGAGAAATTATCTTTGCCATTTCGTGCTCCAAATTAATAGTATTAGTAATATATCTACATTTGTCGTGTTTGTCAAATACCACTTGACAACAAAATAATATGCAGTTATACTACAAAAATGCTAATAGATGATATGAAACGCGAGCTGCTTAATCACCTTCAAAATATTGGTAAATGGCGCAGTTCTCAACTCATAGTAATGAAGTATGATTACAACGACATACACATGGCAGAGCAGGCGCTAATAGAGCTTAGCCATGCTGGTGTAATATCGTGTAGAGAGAAACCATATGGTCTTATTATGGTTACTGAATACATTTACACACCACCCACACCACCACGGCTTAAGGTAGTAAAATGACTGGCGAAAAAATTAAAGCAGATATAACCGCCGAAGCAACCGATTACATCCTGGATCAATATGGCGATGTAGCTATGAAGGAACCAACAGAACACCGTTTCCAGGAACTACTATTGAAGTTTGAGACCGGTAAGCGGATGTTCCTTAATAATGACGAGGTACTGGCCGTTAAACGCAATCTGCGCTGGGTGTGGAAGGGCATAGCACCGAATTGGTTATGCCCACCTGATAATATCAGGGTAAACATGGACAATTCAACAACTGGATGGAAGGACAAAAAATGACAGACAAAACAAAGGGTCTGGTGGTATCACTGGACCAAGACATAGAGATAGACGGCATAGAACCGCTTATATATGCCATACGCCACCTCAAGCATGTTGCGGGCGTTACACGTGTGGTAGCCGACACCACCGACTGGATGGCAAGGACCAGGATCAGAAGCGAATTAGCAAAAGATTTTGGCGATCTTTATGAGAAAATCCTGAAAAACTGTTGACTATTTGATAAATAGGTGGTACCTTTAAATAAAGGGCTCCGAAATTAAGGTGGGATGGTCCCACGGTAGGCTGTAAACCTACTCCCATGTGGCGTGCAGTTCGATTCTAGCCGGAGCCCACCAACTATCAACCCTCGGACCTCCGGGGGTTTTCATTTGACTTATCCGCAAACCAACGTAATATTATCAATAATCAAACCAAACAAATAAAGGTATAGGAATGCAAGACACTATAGTAGTACCACCAAATCCACATCAGGTGGTTAGGTGGTTGATGGATTCGCCCGGAAGGAAAAATAAAGAACAAATTATTAGGGATGCATGGGAAAGCCAGTGTTTTGAGTTCTTCATGGGTGCCAGACTAGTATATGACAAGATGGTAACCTTCGGTGTAAAGAAGGTTCCAACGTATGAAGATGTTGTCGGTGATATTAATATAGAAGGGAACCTACTATGGCAAGAGTTCTATCAGACAGCAGACAAATTAAGAAAGAGAGAGCTATCAGGAGTGCTAGCCACAACCAACATCAGTGATATAATCAAAGAAAGTACAAAAGAACAATGGAACGATTGGTATCGCTTGGTTCTTATGAAAACACTCAAGTGCGGAATAACTGAAAAGACCATAAATGGTGTTCTCAAGGAATATGGAAAAGATGCAGAGCCATTTATAATACCCACATTCACATGCCAACTGGCGGTTGATTCTAAAAAGCACCCTAAAAAGATGACGGGTGAAAAGTTTCTGGATGTTAAGCTAGATGGTGTCCGTATACTTGCAGTATGCGATGTTGAGACGCAATTGGTAACTTTATACACCAGGAACGGTCACATTAATTCTAATTTCCAGAATATAGAACGCCGATTAACCGACGCTCTACCACATATGACAGAAAGCGTTGTTGTAGATGGTGAAATGGTAAGCTGCAACTTCAATGCACTTATGACTCAGATCAATAGAAAGAGTGATGTGGACACGTCTGATGCACACTATGCAACATTCGATATAATACCACTTGCTGACTTTCTAACAGGTAGGTGTGAGATTAAGCAACGGGATAGGGAAGAAAGTATTAAGAAGTTCTGCAAGGATCACAACAACGAATTGGATGAATTCATATACCATGTGCCTAAAATAAAAGTAGACCTCAGCACGGACGATGGGCAACATATCATGGCCGAGTTCAATAAAAATGCACTCTTTGCCGGGTATGAGGGCATCATGATAAAAGATCCAGATGCACCTTATATTTGCAAAAAGTCATTCTTGTGGATGAAGCTTAAGCCTACAATTACAGTTGACCTAATAGTTACTGCTGTTGAGATAGGAGATCCAAACAAAGAATTTGCGCACACACTTGGTGCGTTGGTTTGTGAGGGCACAGACGGTGGTGGGTTTATCAAAGTTAACTGCGGTGGTGGATTCAGTGTAAAACAGCGTGATGAGTTCTGGGCTGCCAGAGAATCTATCCCAGGGCATATGGTTGAAATAAGAGCAGATGCAATTACTATAGATAAGGATGGAAACTATTCACTCCGCTTCCCACGTTTTGTTAGATGGCGTGATATAGAACCAGGAGCAAAATTCTGATGAATAGTACATATGCACGAGTGGCCGATGTATTAAATGAATTTGATGTCGAACAATTGAAAAAAATATATGTATTACTATTTGATGTGTGGTGTTGGGATAATAATAACGAAAGCTTGAAAGAGATAATAGACGTACTTCAACAAATAATAGAATCTCCAGAGAGCATAGGAATAGCAACCCCGCCAGAAAGCAGCTTAACACATTATTCACACGGCATATCAAATGAATTGTTCAAATTCAATTATGGATCATTAAGCCTTGGTAGCGAGTTACAATTTGCACTAAGGATGTACCTGGAAGAAAATCTACTGTCTAATTCTAATGGTGGAATTACTGGAGTATCTATAGAAAACCAATTAATGAATTTTATTGGGAATCAAATACTTAGCAATCCGCAAATAACAGGAATGGAAGCTGAAATACAGAAATTACGCTTAGAATTGAATATTCTAAAACTTAAGGTTGACTCCCAGGAATAATTCAAGTATACTTATTTACGTTGGTAAGTAGGACGTTGTTAGATCAACGCAAGGACGTGCTGCGGCAGGCAGAAAACATGTCGAAGACCACTGGACCTCATACCTTCACCTTGTCACTACTGGTGAACTATTTATCAACAAGTATTTTAAAATAGCTTGACACCTACACGAATACAGTGTAAGCTATTAACAAATGACGAGAGTTGAGAGATAAAGGCTTAAAGGTTTTGCCCCTTCCCCTGACGGGTTCTCTCCCCGAAGCGTTCTCTCCCGCTTCGTGAATCTCTCTCAAGCTATAACCGTCAGGGGCTTTTTATTTAGGTACACGATTGTTATTACTAAATAGTCGGGTATCAATAAGTTTACCGGAGACAGCAATACAGTACGATAACTGGCGACGTTTCGAACACGTCATAGAATGAACCAGCATTGTGCTGGGGGGCTGCCAGAATGAAGAATCCGGAGTTAAGTGGCCGGTGATACTGTATAAGTTTAACGACTATTGCCCGCTGTCTCCTTTTAATGCCGTGCTTGGGTAGCTCCCAGGTGTTACAAAATATCCCGTGCGGGAATATTTTGGTAAAATTATACGCAATAGCATATAATTTTTACCGTTCGGTACAATTAGCCAGTTGATTCACTCGCTGAATCTATGAGGTGGTAGCACTCCCCGCTGGCTAGGTTTTATTCAACTTTCAATTTGGTGGTAATATCATGTTACAATATAAACTAGCACAAGAATCACTCGATGAAATATATGATGGTAATCCAGATAATGACAAACACCTTGATATAGTCCGTGAGCAAGTTAAATCACTTAATGCGTATGCCTCAGCTATGGAAAACTATATCAGCGTGCTTACCGAACAACTAAATATGGAACGCCAGAGTTAACCCACAGCCGCGATATACCTATATTAATTTTTATTTTGGAGAAATGAATGAGGCTTGAAAGCAACTTCGACTCAAGTATTGGTAGCTGTGGATGACCTGGTTCTTCTTCGTATCACCCAACGTTGGTGATGAAGATAAGGAACTCCTCTTTGGACCAAACGACGGTACCGAGGAATTCATCGTCATCCAGGATAATTGGATTATGGCGCATATAATGCATGCCGCTGGTATATTTCCATCAGTAGGTCAAGCAAGGAAGAACGGGTGGGACAAGCCTATACCGGACGGGTGGACAGATATAATAGCAGGTAAGCTTAAACACGAAATAACCATTCTTAAATTGGAGAGATGAGATGAAATACATTTTTGAATCACCAGTTGTGGTTTTCGATGAGGATTTTGATACCACAACAACGGGGACACAAGAAATGGTTGACGCTATCAATTATCGTGTCGCTCATGATGAGACAGATTTAGCCGAATATCTAGCTGATGATCTTGAGATGCTTGTTTCTAGCATCACTATGCGGGTTCGGTTGGGAATTAATGGCATTATGTGTCGTACTACATGTGAGGTGTGTGAAGAGCTGAAGTCCGGGGTGTTACAAAAATTATCTGATTACATCACGGGTCAGTTTTCTGATGGGTGGGGCGAATGTTTTGAACAAGAACCAATGTCATTAGAATGTAATACCTTTGTTGCTTGTTTCTGGAATGATAATAAGTGGGATATACAGGCAGTTGGATTTTCGGAGGATTAATCATGGCCAACAGAGAACCAAACGGAATTACCACCACAGCCAACGAGAACTTCTCCTACGAAGATTCGTGCTTAATGGCACTCCTTATATACAAGCGGTTTGCAAGGGATGCAACAGCCGCTACGGTTGCCTGGAGGAGACTTATGGGTGGTACTATTGATGAATTTTATTTTATGCAGTTGGTTAATGATTGCAATGTTGATATATAATCAATCGTCGAATTCTCGTAGAGATTTCCAGTCGTAGAGTCCGTCGTCTCCAAACACAGAATCAGCAAAGCCAATATCAACAGCTTCATTGGCATCCAGGTAGAATTCTTCTTTATCATTCATTTTTTTTACCAGCAGTTCTCTTATCCACTTAGCTGCTTTGTTTTTGTATTTCCCATGTGACTTAAGCCTAGCAACATAGATGTTCAACATCTCTTCCATTGCTTTATTGGTTTCATAATATTCGGTACGTAATTGTTTCTGTGTCCCTTCAAACCCGAAGGTGCCCTCATGTATCATGTAAGTTGAATGCGGCATCATAACAAACCGATCAGCAGCCAATGGTATCAGTGATGACATGGATCGTGCATGGGTATAGCTGAGTACTGTTACGCTATTGGGGCATGAAGCAATAGCATCATATATTGCCATCCCTTCTTCCCACAAGCCACCACAATTATGAACTACAACATGGTTTGCTACATAACTATTATCTTTGCCAACTGTTAAATTATAAACACACTGTTTGTATTTATTTTTCCAACGCTTGGTTCCTGTTACCTTTACTTTTATGAATGGTGAAGAATCATCTTCATCGTACCATGTATAGTGTGCTTTGGTATCTGGTGTTATCCACACTATATCATCAACATAATCGTTTATTGGTGCATTATTATATTTTTCTTTTTTAACCTCCAGAGACTTACCCTTCATATTTTCAACTTCGAATACGGTAATTTTTCCGTCTTTGAATCCTACAATATCAGGTCTAACACCCATATCTGTTGGTACTACGGTCCACCCGTCCTGCTGCAACCTAACACATTCTTCTAAAATGCGTTTTTCAAATTTCTTGGTTTGTGGGCTGTTGCCAACCCGCCGTAGTCGATCTGCGTTGTAGTTTTTAACATTTCTCCAGTATGGGATAGATTCACCGGTGCGGTCGCATTTTTTAGATTCCACAAATATTATATCACCCGGTATAACTTTTGACATAGACATCCATGAACGTGTTCCATCTCTCTCAACCCATATAGGATGTTCTGCGGTGGCACGAATAGCAGTTGCGTTGTTTTTTTTTCTACCGTAATGCAACTTTATCATGTCACCATCGTACATCTTAGACATCACATCGGTTACCGCATGGTATTCACCAGTATGAGTCAATACCATATCTCCTATCTGTATATCTCTAATTTTCTTATAACCATCATTGGTTGTTATTACCGTTTTACCAGAAAAACAGGTTTTCATATGCACCAATATTGATGAACTAGAATGCAACTGCATCATCCTGATATTTTTAATAAATTGATTCGCCATAGTATACTCAACACCTGGCTCCGGGGTCATGTCACAGGCGCCATATGAGTACTCTTCACGGCCAAACAAATATATTTCATTGCGTTGTAAATCAAGACCATATGTATGAGCGTTGTAGATAGGATCATCCAGATTTTGATCGTATTTTCTACGCCTATCAGGACGGTGACTTAAGATGTGTGTTTTCGGCATTATTACCTCTTGTGTTAATTCCTTATACTTGAATATTTATTCAAACTGACATTTTTTCAAGGTATAATTAGAAATCTCTTGACTTACACACCAAAAAGGTATAAATATAATATATCAGATGCTCCCATCATCTAGTCAGGTCCAGGATAGCGCGCTTTCACCGCGTTCACACCGGTTCAAATCCGGTTGGGAGCACCAGGAGCACCAATGCCCACGGGGCTCGGATGAATAGGCTGCCGCCTTCTAAGCGGGTATAAGCAGGTTTGAATCCTGTCGTGGGTTCCAATTTATTATCAAATATTCCTTGACAGAAACCGATATTCTATGATATAATTTGTCCTCTAGATACATAATTGAGAAATGGATATGCTTGGATTTTTGAGAAAATTGGGATTTATTAAATCTCCGGTAGTTTCTGATGAGGTTTCTGATGCTCTGAAACTACAGGCTATCAGCAACAAAGCACAGGATGCATACATGAAAAGTTCTGATTCCATTGCATCCTATTGCGTGGATACTAATGGCACCCACGCAGAAGAAATTTCAGTGTCTGAAGCCGGACGCATTCGTGTGCGTGGCGTAAAAGAATCAATGATAAGAATATTTGAAGATCCAACTATGTCTATGAAGGGCGATCACAAATCTGGCACGAATGACAACTGGGGTAGTATTAACACCAGGGGTCGCCGTGATTTTGGCGGCTAATTGAAAACCACCAGGAGAATATGATGGGACATTCAACTACACCTACTTTTCGCACCGAAGTTAAAGGCAACACACATAACTTCGAAATGTTCCGCTGGGATTGCAAGACCAATGGTCGTCCCACGCAAAAGAACGTCGACCGGTACCGTTCTGCTTTGAATAAGAGTTTTCAGCCCGGTGGTGTTAATTTCCACGCGGGCGAACGGGTTGCAGCACACGTGTCAGAAGTTAATGTCATCCGTCAGGCAGGTGGTGATGTTGTTGCCACTTCCAAAGCGCCCATGTTTGAAGTGATGTAATGGATAACGTTGCGTTCACATACCTCGGAGATTCGGCGACAGATACCGGGTCCATGAACCGGATTAGTGCTATAAAAGCAGTTCGCCACCTTATGAGTGCTTCTCTTAGGGATGCAAAGAATTTAATAGATTACATCCAAGATAATCCAAAAACTACCAAGGCCATGCACACAACTAAAAATTTCTCTGGTGTTCCAGATGCTGAAATAATGGAATGCCTCGATGCTCTAGAGGGGCAGGGTGTAATGGTGAGCATAAACAGCTCAATAAATGACCTTCGCATGCAGCTTGTTGATATAATAAAAGAAGCAAGTGATGCTGATTGCTTTGGTCTGGCTAGTGATATCGCATTGGTGTGCGATAAGTATTTTGGCTTCAGTCCTGCATACATACGGGGTAATGAAAAATAATGGCAACATTTGAAGTAAAAGTAGTTAAGGTTGATGCTATCGAACGGCATCCCAACGCTGACAGGATTGAACTGGCACACATTGCTGGTTACGTGTCTATTGTGAAAAGGGATCAGGTTAAAGCCGGTGATCTAGTAGTTTACATCCCAGAGTCGGCCGTGGTGCCACAGTGGCTCCTGGAATGTATAGGGCTGTGGAACGCAGAGAGGGGTAAGGGTATGCTTGCTGGCAAGGCTGGAACCCGTGTGAAGGCCGTAAAATTACGGGGTGTTATATCCCAGGGCATTATCCTGCAACTTCATGTGGAACACAAGGACCACGGCACCGGCAGTGTAATCGCTTCAGAAAACGAAGAACGCTGCGTAGACGAAGGTGAAGAAGTATCTGAATTCCTAGGCATTACCAAATATGTGCCAAGGATTCCAACATGCCTGGATGGTGAAGTGTGCAACGTATTCGGAGAAACTCTTAAATTCGATGTTGAGAATATCCAAAAGTACCCAGGTGTTTTTAAGGACGGTGAAGAGGTTATAGCCACAGAAAAATTGCATGGGTCATGGGTGTGCTATTCCTATGTCCCCGGTCTTAATCATCCGGACCTGCGCGACGGTAACCTGATTATTACCTCGAAGGGTCACAGTGATCGTGGTGTGGCATTTAAGGATAATGAAGCAAATACAAAAAACAAATACATACAAACATTCAACGAACAAGAAGGGCTATTCGAATTACTGAAAAACATGGCATTAAAGAAAAACACATCCGTATATATACTCGGTGAAATTTTTGGTCCAGGAATACAGGATCTCCATTATGGACTTGATAGTTCAAAATTCCTGGTATTCGACACATATATCGGCGAGCCGGGTAGTGGTGTATACTTGAACTACATGGATCTTATGTCAGTAGCGCATGAGCTTAATCTGGATACGGTTCCGGTTTTATATCGTGGTCCATTTGATCGTGATAAGCTTGGAAAACTTCGAGATGGTAAGGAAACCGTGAGTGGAACTGGTGCCTGCATGCGTGAGGGTATTGTTATCAAACCATGCATAGAGCGCCGTGATGATGAAATCGGTAGGGCTATGTTAAAGTGGGTCAGTCCTGCTTACTTAACCCGGAGGGGTAAGAAAGGTCAGGAGATAACTGAGTTTAATTAATTACAACTGAATACATCACTGTCGTGGTGGCTCGAATGGCTAGGCGCTTCGTTGCAAACCAAGATATTATGCAGGTCCGAATCCTGTTCACGACTCAAAAATAATATAAACACTTGAATTAATCCCCCGGTAGAAATATATTCTGTCCACAGGGGGAGATTTTAATGTCAGAACAAATAGAGATAACATCAACTGGTACGCTCCACGAGATACGAGATCCGCAAGGGGTATCATACCGGTTTGTGTCGGATGGCGAAAAACAATTAACATCAGCAGTTATATTCCAGGAGGGACTATTATTAGATGCTCTAGCAAAGCGCTATAAAAATGCAAAAATAACAGTAATAATAGAAAGAGACAAAGCAAATAAAGATTTTGAACAATAGGTAATAAACCACTTGGCTTGTTGAGTTGGATAACGTAAATATACGTTGATGACTAAAACCAGAATTAGGTTTTAAAAATCTGGTACAATGGCGATTGTCGTATAATTGGTAGTACCCAAGACTGTGAATCTTGTCAGCGCCGGTTCGAACCCGGCCAATCGCCCCAAATGTTAATGGAAATCATAGGATGGATAGGTGGAATACTACTTTCGGTTTGTGCTGTTCCGCAGCTCATAAAAACCTACAGATCTAAATGTGCCAAAGATATCTCATGGTGGTTCATGATAATGTGGTGTGTTGGTGAAGTATTAACTCTAGCTTACATCATAGATAATAACCTACTGAGTGGTATATATCAGTATCCTCTATTGGTTAATTATTTTTTCAACACTATAATAATATCTGCTATCATGTGTGTTAAGTGGAAAAGTGAAAAATAGTAATTTGACTTGTATGATTAATTGCCTTATATTGAAATAGAAATAACAAATAGGTTTACAGGTATTCATAATGAAAGCACTTGTCGTTTTATTCACAACTTTAATTTTACTATCATCAACTGCATGGTCTATTCCGTCCAATAACATAATTGGAGAAATACCAAATCACAAAACAACGGTGTCGGAAACAATCAATTACAGAATATGTGTGGTGGTAGCAAAAAATTCAATCCGTGCAAAAGCCAATAAAAATAATAATATTCCTCTGGAAATATCAATTTCACAACTAAACACCGCCATATCAAATAATAAATCAAAAGGCATCATGTTAGATGACGCAGGTAAATTAACTAATGCACTATCATTGAATATGATAAAAAATATATACGCCACACCACTTAAGGCTAGAACTAAAAAGGAATTGGCAAATTTAGGTATGATCATACATGAAAACTGTTTTAATAGGCTTATGGAATCTGCTGTCTGGGAATATGAGGAGACAATATGAACACACATGAAATGAAAGATAATATCGATTATAAGACCACAGTAACTGCTAGTATAGAACTTACTGTATACGAATGGCATACATTACTTAGTGAATTGGAATATGCTCAGCGATTTGTTAATAGAGATGGTTCTAATGCCAAGTCACTATGGCATAAAATAGTAAATAAATTGAATAATTCTATTGTATCAGATTAAAAAGTGTGATACCATAAATACTTAAGATGCACCAGTATACCCTTGGTTTCCTAAACCATTTAAGTCCGAAGGAAACGATCAAGTGGCGCTAGCGCAAAAATGTTCCCGCTCTGCCTAGGCATCGGGCTTTGGAGACTGCACAAAGGTCCGCCCAGTGCAGCAATTAATATTTCACCTCAGCAGGTGTCTCTATAGATCCAGGAACGGTGCCGCTTTAGCGAGGTACCAAGTACAAAAAATTACACTCGAAAAGGTGTACATTTTGTCATAAGGTTTGGACAATTAAGCCCACGTAGCTCAGTTGATAGAGTACTACATTGGTAATGTAGAGGTCGGCGGTTTGATCCCGCCCGTGGGCTCCACAAAGCGTTATTAGTTTAATGGTAGAACCCCTGGCTTCCAACCAGACGATGCGAGTTCGATTCTCGCATAACGCTCAAAATATTATTGCGGGTGTATGCAAACTGGAAAGCACCGGGGTTCCACTCCGCGTTGTGTTGGTTCGAATCCAACCACCCCGCTCAAAATGCCATGAATTAATAATGGTGTATAAATTTTAGGAAACCAGCCGTGCTGGTTATAAAGAGGGTAGGCGTTCCGTCGCAGGAACTTAATAGTGTATCCACCTACTTAATAGCTAATGTGTGATGCTCCCTTCCTATCCTTATTCCCAACCAATTAATCGAATCCAAGAATATCTGTTAATTTGGTACGTGTTCTATATTTCTGCTCATGAGCTAGGTGGTGGAATTTCTCAATACGCTTACCTGCATATAATTCAACAATTTTAGAGGGATATGTATACGAAAATATAATTGCTGATATAGATGTAATACGTTTTGATACGACTAGTGTTGCCAAATATTTACTAGCCAAATGTATACTATCGCATGATGCGGTAACCACATTGGTATCCACATCCCACCGTAATCTAACTCTATTAGAATCTAGTTTTTTAACTATAGCCATTTTACTCTGTTTGGTTGGTTTGTTATAATTATTTACGTATTATTACATAAAAATAACCCTCAGTTTCCCAAGGGCGGACCAAACAGTCACTTTTAAAAGGATAAAACAATTATTACTTTGTCTGCGAGAGACATTAATAATATAGGTCCGCATTGACATGAAATCAACCACTAGCTATAATTAATCATATGGAAATAGAAATTTCAGACAATATAGTAGTTTCAGCATCAACTATAGATCCAGATGCTGTTAAGAAGCCACTTATAGAACTGTTAAGTGCTAGAAGCAAATACGAGAAGCGTTTTGTTGGTGGGCTGCATTCTCTTAGTGCAACAGACAAATCAGCATGGGTAAGAAATAATAATGGTCCCCTTCGTATAATAGAAACGAAAACAGGCAGAGAAGAAATATGGTTTTTTGATTCTTCCACGGAACCAGTATATATTTCTGTTAACCGGGAGGGGTTTCTTGAGTCGCATAAAAAATACAATCACCATATGCCAGCAGTGCATTACATGGAGCGAAGCTCTGTGCTGTTAAAACGAAATAACATCAGAACATTTGACAGTCATCTTGACCTCTGGTACCATAATCAGCAATTATCAAATTTTGAAAAAGATGCAGCAGTTAATGCTGGATCACGGCTATTCAAAACACGAGACAAACATGCTGACTACATAAGATTCATCATGTTTAAAAATGTTGAAGAAGACTGGGAACACGGAGTGTGGAAAACCAGCCGGGTTACTGGTCCCTCGATAATATTCGAGCGTGATGATTTAAACACCGAGGAGCACAGGAACAAAGCTTCAAGATGGTTAAACGATCACTGCAAGGGTGGGTTTTTCCCATTTGGTGAACAACTCTTTGGTAATAGTGAAGAGGAGTTTATGTTTGTAGCCGATATTTGCACATAGGAACTAGTATGAAAGAAGAATTCAATTATCCCCTGCTTTACATACTGATGAGAACAGATTTGGAAAGTATGAATCCCGGGAAGGCGGTAGCGCAGGGTGTGCATGCCGGTCATCAATTCGTCCACGAAGTTGAAATACTGAGAAACAAAATAGGTGGCTCTGGTGTGGGTGGAAAACCAGAGGATGTATTTCCTAATAAATACAACATTATTTCCATGTACGATTCCTGGTCAACCCGCACCGGTGATGGTTTTGGGACTACTATCTGCCTAAGTGTAGACGATGATACACTTCACCGTGTTGTTGCCGCCGGAAAAACAATGAGGTTATTTTCTAATATCACGCATGATCCATCTTATCCACTGCGCGATGGTAGCGTGACACATTTCATCCCACTGGATACCTGTGGATTCGTTTTTGGAGAAAAGGAAGATCTATCAATACTGTTAGGTCAATTCTCACTCATGCCTTGACATCACATTAAATTGTGGTTAAATTAGACACGTTATTTATTAAATTAAAACTGGAGTAATGAAATGACATGGTTCGGAATAAGAAAATCCCGCAACGTTGCGGAGATTGTTAGTGGTCTGACGACCATCGTGAGTGAACTCGATGCTTCGATCATCACCAATGAAAAGGGTAAGAAAGTGTGCGAGTGTGATCATGCGGCCGAAACTTCACGGCACAACCTTACGGATGCTGAAATAAACGATCGAGAATATCACCTGGATCGGGAATTGAAACAGGCAGCAACCGTTCGTGGCAACCTTTCAAAACTGCTTGATGTTTCATAAGAATATTTTCAAATAATATTCAATAACGGGGCAATTACACCGTTATTGTTTCAGAAAGTATTGAATTACAACAGTTGCTATAGCAGATGTTGCTATAGCTGCGATGGCACTTATAAATCCAATATATGCCTTTTGCTTAGCGATATCGGCCGACATGAGACTTTGATTCGTACGGTACTGTTCCAATGTTGCGTCGAGTCTCCTCAGCTCGGCTATATCAATAGCCATCTGCTGCTGCTTTTCTCTATAGATCTCAACGGATTTGTTAAGGCGTCTGATTTCACCTAATACGTGGTTTTTCCACTCTATCCATCCATCATCTGTGGTTGGTGGCATGTCATAACACCTCATTAATATTAAAAGTAATCCTTTATTATATTTATCCTATAGTGGAACTTGACTTCTTAGAGTAGAAGAACTATATATATATATTATACAATCGCGGGGGTGTAGCTCAGTTGGGAGAGCACTTGTTTTGCAATCAAGAGGTCGTCGGTTCGATTCCGTCCGGCTCCACAAAAAGAAGCGCCAAGCGGCACTTCTATAATTTTGAATATGTGGGAATACTCTCGTCGATGAGATAATTCGTCACTCTGTTGCCTCACGCAGGCTGCACACAACGGTAAGAAATCGGCTGGATGCCAAACGTCAAGGGCAAGCTAGCACCGCATGAGAAGGTGCCTAATGATGGTGGGGAGCCATACAACTTATTACTTACAAGAGGATATAAAATCATGCGGAACATTGAATTAACCAACAGAAAAGTATTAGTTGATGATGTTATTACTGATATTGGCTGGACCACACGGGCAGAAGAAGACTGCAAATTATTCGGTCTTGATATTGCTACAGAAATATCAGCAACAGTTGTCAATGAAGTTGATAATAAATTTTCACTATCACTCGAAGAAAAAGCAAACCTATCAATACTGGTGCTTGAACAATTGAAATAAAGACAGTTATTATGAAATAAATTCCAAGATTAAAGAAGCAACAAAACTGCTTGCGGTCTGCAAGAACCCAGCAATACGAAAAATACTGGAAAATGATCTGAAATCATATATGGCTATAAAACACCTGATCGAATTGGATGAAGATTAATCTTGACTTAAATTAAACTAGTTCCTATATTATTATCAGTATAACTATAGGAATAAACATGAATAACATTGACATTCTAAAAATTGCAATATCCGAAGGCAAACAAGTATCATTTGATTATCAGAGCAGCAAAGACATGGAGGCATCTCCCAGGCAAGTTCATGCGTGGATGGTTGCGGAAAGAAAAGACACCACCTACTTAATTGGCCACCAGGGATCTGGTGGTACAGGATATGCCATACGCCAATATAAGGTGGATGGTATGAAAAATCTTAAAACGGTTAATACATTACTTACAGAATTCCCCGACAACCCGGGTGATCCTAAAAAATGGGACAAAATTCTAGTTGAAACAAAACTGATAGTCGAACAGAAGAAATGAAAAAAGACGGTGGTGTAATTACAAACTGGCAGACGCATACTATTGCTTCTGATAATGAAGCATTGGAAAAGGCCAAAGAAATCAATCCTAACTTCGAAATGGATAAGGTTGCTGTTTTTACTGGGACAGTCAAAACCGATCCTACGGGACGCTGGCAACCAGGATATCATATGCGTTCTACGCTTATCTTGAAGTTTAATCGTGAGACCGGCATATGTGAGACACAAAACACCATGTATAAGTTAGAGGGCGAAGAAGGAGGGGATATCTTTGGCGACATGGGCATAAGCGTAATGGGTATACACTACTGATATCATAATTTGACTTATCGTGGTGATATGTTAATATACCGTTATGAATACAAACACATGTGCTGAAATAATTACAGATATACCAAAAATATCAAATCTCAATCATGATTATCGCCTGGAATGGCAGAGGATAAAATTCCTCATAGAGCGTGATGGGTTGGTAACAGCACTGGAATGGTGCAGACAAACTATGAAGATCTACCGTTCTGCTGTCCTATGGCACGGTGATATAAACCAAAAACCACATCATGCTAGTACCAGGGGATACAAGAAAACATTTATACTGAGCTATCTTGATTTCAAAAGGTTCATATCCCAATATGGGTAATACCGCAAAACTATCAGGATGCCAAGAAGCTATGCTAGTTTCAGGATACACTATGAAGAATAATGACAATTGTGTGCGTGGAAACAGAAATACAATGCGAGCACTAATAGATAAGGGATTAGCAAAACCCACCGGTGGGTTCGGGCGGAAATGGGGAACAATAATTGAATTAACAGAGGATGGTGTAGCAGTAGCTAAATCACTAGTGGAACAGAATGACACCAACAGAACTATATAGCCGTAAACCAGAAAGAATCGATAGTGATATCCATATTCTTGTTGGGAGTTGTTATAATTTCATTCCTGAGATATCCGAAAATGATTTTCAAAATCGTGGTGATATTAAGGAAAACACAAAAATAGATATACTTATATATAAAGATTTCGATTTCGATGATAGAAGGTTTTGGAGACTTGCTTCTATTAAATTCAATGATGAATTTGTTATGATAGTTCAAAACGCCGGTCGTGAGGGTGATGATTATACAGGTAGGTTCATAACAAACAAAACAGCTTACCTGGGGATGATTAAATATATTCAAACTCTTCTTCCTGATCTGGAAAAGGATGATGACGAAGAAGATGTGGTTTCTGTGGATGACAATATACCATCACTAGTAGATTTCTACGGAAATCAACTAGATAATTTTTTTGAACAGTACTAATGATATGAATAACAATATTGAATCGGTCACCTGGGAGCAAACGTTGGAAGTTGCATCCAAATCATTGGATGAGATAAGGCTCAAGCTATCAGAAGTGGTTGATCGTTTTACCTGGGAAACCGGATCAGATGAAGATCTAGAACAAATTAAAAGCCTTGAATTTTCCTTGAGTCTACGGAAAAGCATTGCCAATTTTAGTATCGGAAATAAATAGAGATATGATTATGAAACGTTATAAAATGGGCGAACGAGAGCTAAACGGCTTCGAACAAACCTGCAATGGTGTGTTAATTAGTGAGCAACATCGATAGCACCGGCATGAGCACTAATGTTGCTCATAATGAACAGTAAGTAGGTTAGAGTCAATCATATACAACATTTGTACCAGTAGCTCAGCGGTCCAGAGTGGGTGCTTCTAAACCACCATATATTACTTGACGTAATTTCAAATTGCTGTATACTCACCAAATTGTTACTGTAAAAAAATCGAAGAGGTTAAAATGATCATGAGCAAACTAACCATAGCACCGGAAACAATTTACTGCTACAATACCGAATGCTGTGAGGATTAATAATGACACATTACTGCAAACTTAAAGATGGTCGTGTTATGATCGTGTGGTCAGACAACACCGGCGATGAAACGATGGATCTGTACCCGATTGCATTAGGTGGAACCTTTGATGTCGAATGTGATCAGACGGAAGAATTCAAATATTCAGAGATTGCTGTTATTGATAGTAATCGTTCCATCGTAGAAAATTTCACCACCGATTAATATTCATGGACACTCGTTTTGCTTTGGGAGTTAGGTAATAATGCGCAATTCATTCTTCTTTCTAATCTTGGTAGCATTCGCATCCGGGTGTGCATACCAGATACAGCCGGTGCCGTATGGTATTGATGAGATGCCACCATCTGATAGGCGCGTGGTGAACGAGGTTCTGAATTCACTACCTATCTGCCAACAGTGGTCATGGACCAATGATTCTCTAGGGCGTAGTTATACAGTCAAGGCAGTTGACGAATATCAATCTGACATCAACACACACTGCAAGATATTCTCCGTGAGCACCACGTACCCAATTAACAGTAGGTACCGTGATCACAAGCGAGTTATTGAAAGAGCATGCAAATCCAGTTATAATAGCAACTGGGTATATGGGGAAACAGACCAATTCTTTGGATTCAAATGGGGTGGAGATCTTAGACTCTTCACCAAAAACACAGTAGATGAATATTGTGCAACCAAGAATACCAGGAATACGAGGTACAGATAATGCATAAAAAAGTTAATTGTAAGTTTAATGTGGGTGGCGCGCATTGTGTCTGTAAAGATGTAAAGCGTAGTTTGTTCGGTATAGGTGCAAGATGTTGCACTGAGTTTTATGGTCGTGATGACACGTGTGAGTACAAGAAGGTACATCTACAAAGACCAGTTTACCCACCAAAAGGTATTTCATAATGAACGAGGACAAGAAAGTAACAGTTATGGTTAGTGGATCTCCCGGGACAGGTAAGACCGCCATAGCAACTCTAATTCAGGCACTTTTACGTGCTCAGAATATACATTCTAGTCTGTTACTCACTAACCACGAAATGGCACCGTGTCCAACTGCTCTCAGACAACGTGTGCATTCACTAATCGACAGCGGGTTAAGCGTTGAAGTGATAGAGATTAACAAGACTCCTTGATTGCAAATACAGGAAACTAGATAATGAATTATGAGCACAGAAACCATTTAGAAACCACCAACCAGGATCGACACTTGCGTGGATAGAGATCCAGACCCCTACCGACTTTACGCAATCATACGTAAAGACCTCGAAATGACCCCAGGAAAAATAGCCGCCATGGCCGGGCACGCATATCTAGATTCGTTTTTATTAGCACAAGAATGGCGACCGGAAACAATCCCACTCTACAAAACCAATCACGGTATCAAAATATGCCTTGAGGCAAAGAACCTCAGTCAGCTTGAGAGAGCCTATGAGCGGGCGTACGAGATTGGTATCCCATGTACCCTTATCACCGACCTAGGATACACTGTATTCGAGGGACAACCGACCGTAACAGCACTAGGCATCGGTCCCTGTAAGAAGGACGAGATCTGGGAAGTTATTAAACGATTCAGGCTGATGAAATGAGGAGCGGGTCGTCCTTCGGACTTCAACGCAATCTACCGATAGTTAAATTACATAATAAGTTATATAACTTTAAAAATATTAAGCTATTAATAGTTGATTACTGGGGATAAATAAAATTTCTTGACATTATTTTAAATTCCGGGATAATGAGCTTCTCCGCATAGGAGATGATTGTGCCATTACCGAGATTAGAAAATATTTTCCCAATATTATTATCAGTGAGCAATTGTGGTATTATTACTAATTCGGGAGCACACAAATTAACATCACAGCTTTTAGACTGCGCTAATGATAATAATTTTAAAAAAAGAGTAGACAGCGCTAAGAGCCACTTGAAATGTGCTAAGTTAATTAAAACCCACCCCGTGGGTAAAGTAGGTGAATTCACAATAACCGACCGGGGGCGAACTTTTTTAATGGATCATCAGGAAAGATTTACCACGGTTGATCTAGCAGAGTTCGAGGAATATAAATGGAATAATAAAAATTCAAATACTCCTCAATTACGATACGAATATGATAATATCACAGATGCCATTGATACCCATGCTGTTTATATTCTAGAAAATATCAGTATGCCAGGTAAATGCAAAATAGGAAAAACAACAAAATCCGTTATTGAACGAGCACGGGATTGTTCTCGCGGTACAGGGGTTCCAACACCTTTCACCATATCATATTTTATAGAAACTACAGATTGCCATCAGTTGGAATCAGCAGTTCATAAGATATTAAATTACTGCCGTACTAACCCCAACAGGGAATTTTTCGATATACCCCTAAACGAGGCAATTAAAATAATAGAAACAGAAAATAAAAAACTTGAAACACGCTAAAGTTAATACTATAATCACTATATGAACTTACAACACTTATTCACAAAAGAAGCTATCTTTCTTGATGCTATTCTGAGCCACAACGACATCAACATGCGAATGGTTGGTGGTGCTGTGCGTGATGCCCTCCTGGGCGTTACTCCTAAAGACTTGGACTTCGCTGTTGACCAACCGCCAGAACGTGTCACAGAGGTTCTGGAGGCTGGTGGTGTGCATGTTATCCCTACTGGGTTGCAGCACGGAACTATCACGGCTGTTATCAATGGTGAAGCTTTTGAACTTACTACGTTGCGGGTGGATGTTGAAACAAACGGTCGCCATGCAGATGTTGAATGGACTTCAGATTTCGAACTTGATGCCAGTCGCCGTGACTTCACAATAAACGCCATGAGTGTTGATCCCAATGGTAACCTATTTGACTACTTTGGTGGTAAACTTGACCTGAAACGCGGTGTTGTCCGCTTCATTGGTGATGCTGATGCCCGCGTCCGTGAAGATTACCTGCGCATTTTGAGATTCTTCAGGTTCCAACAGCGGTTGGGCTCTGGAGTTGTTGACCAGGATGCAATGGATGCAATCTTTAACAACGTTGCTGGATTGAAGAACATCTCTGGTGAACGTATTTGGATGGAATTGAGTAAGATTCTGCCTGGTAGTAACACCGTTGATACTGTTATGATGATGCATGATGTTGGTGTTTTCGATGTTATCGGTATTCCTGGGTTCAAAGTTAACGACGTATTGCAGGCGGTTTCTGAGCGCTCTACAAACCCAATTACTATTTTGGCTGCTGGTTGTACCTCGGTTATGTCGTCTGTTGAAGCCACCAATACAATTGAGAATCACTGGAAGGTAACGTCTAACGAGCGTGATTTATTCAGATTCATAACCAACAATACGGTTGGTAAAATGAATAGTAGTAAAACTGACTGGGATGCAACGTTGATAACTATGGCAGTCCGACCAAAGGCTAATAATGAGTTCGTTAGAGAACTGGCATTGTTTATAGGCAGTGAACTGTTTGAACATTGGGACGTACCGGTATTCCCGGTTCGTGGTCAGGACTTGCTGGACAATGGTATGACTCCTGGCAAAGAAGTCGGAGAACGTCTTAAAAAAATGCGTAGGTATTGGATTGAGTCTAATTTTCAAATGGACAATAAAACTTTGCTTGATCTTACGTAACACCGGTAATAATACCAGTATATGTTGACTTATTGTCTGTAGCGTAATATATTACTCGTGGAGTAAATACATTTAGCGGGGTGGAGCAGTCCGGTAGCTCGTCGGGTTCATAACCCGGAGGTCGTCAGTTCGAATCTGGCTCCCGCAACTTAACTATCGTGGTGATGGAGGAAAGGTGCCTCGCTGGTGGATAGTGCCGGAGATCAGTCGTGTCAATACCAACGATCACCACCAATAGTAGCGAATGCAAACTGGCCGAGCAGACTGTTTCATAAATAGTTGATTTGTGGGTTCAAGTCCCACCGCTACTACCGAACTTGACTTATTCTCAAATAATTATATACTCATATAATGCGTCACACAATTCCATACGGTAGATCACTTAGTATTAATTACTACTCCGGTAATGTTGCGCCTGACCAAATTATGCACATAGAACCACACTCACTGGGTATATTGCTATCGCATAAAAGCAATTACGACAACCAGCGAAACGTGTGGGTTTCTATTACAATAGCAAACACACTACAGCACGACAACAGAATATTTAACTGTATTCTTGAACCAAAAAATAATACCTACACGGTGATTAGCTCCAATGGTGATGTGCTGCGTTTTAAACTATACGATGATAGGATACTAATTCAACTATGATGCAAATAATCAGACACGGTACATGTTATTGGTGCATGAATAATGATCTTGACATATTAGATTTTGATGGTCAGGAAATGTGTTCTGAATGCAGCAATGAACAGTTTAGTCAACGGCAACTTGAAGCCAATAATCGTGAGTCCTGCTTGAGGTACGAATCTGAGGAATGGTTACCAGAAGACGAATTTGACTAGGATGAATGATTACGCACGGCGGTAGAGGACGAACGGTAGTGAAAAAATCAATATCAAAAGATGCTCTAGGTGACCGCATGAAGGGTCTTGAACGTATGGAGGCCGATCGTAGGTTTATACCGGTGCTTCCGGTTTACGCACGCCTCGATGGTAAGTGTTTTCATAACTTCACTACGGGTCTGAATCGCCCATTTGACTCAGGGATGCGTGATATCATGATTGCGGTAACAAAATACCTCGTAGGTGAAACCAACGCCGTGTTCGGATATACACAAAGTGATGAAATATCACTGATGTTCTATGCTGAGGACTACAAGAGCAGCATATTCATGGACAGCAGAATACAGAAAATGGTATCACTGCTTGCAGCTTACTGTACTGTCAAGTTCAACGAACTTGCCGTAGAAGTATGGCCAAAGAAATTCAGAACCGGTTGTAACCTACCCGTGTTCGACTGTCGAGTGTTCCAGCTACCCAACAAGGTAGAGGCTATGAATGCTATGCTGTGGCGGGTTAATGATTCTGTAAAAAACTCTGTGAGTATGGCCGCATCTAGCGTGTATTCACACAAGGAACTAGACGGTAAGTCTGACTCGGAGCGCCAGGACATGCTTATGACTGCTGGTATAAACTGGAATGATTACCCGGCCATCTACAAAGAGGGTGCATTTATTCAGCGCCGTAAGGTGTTTAAGGAGCTGAGTGCCGAGGAACTTATAAAGATACCAGAACAATATCGTCCAACAGGACCAGTGGAGCGCTCTAAGGTGGTGCTACTTGATTTACCAAGATTTGGTTCTATTACAAATAAGGTGGAATTGATTTTTGATGGAGCAGATCCTGTTGTTGCAACCAAAGATGATAATATTTCAGAAATTGGATGTTGAAATGTGGCTTAATGATACATATATTGTAAGCAATGCCGATGTGGTGGAATTGGTAGACACGCTGGGTTTAGGCCCCAATGGGGTAAAACCCGTGAGAGTTCGAGTCTCTCCGTCGGTACATAACATAAGGAATAGTAATGCAAGAAAAAATAAGTGAGCCGGAACTAAGCGCTGAACAGCAGGGCTTGTTGGATGAGCGCCTTCAGGCGACTGATGAAGCAGCACAAGAGCTGGTTGATGCTTTTGCAGATAACCCAGATCTGAAATTCGTTCCTAACCCATCACTAATTGGTGATGGTATAAATATTATTGACAACAGCGGCGTGATCCCAAGAACGCAACCTTCTGCTGCTCAGATTAAGCACATTAAAAGAATGATGGCTGGTCCTATGATGCGTGAGAAGCAACCATGCAAGAAGTTCATATCGAGGTGTGAGAGAGATAAGAAGCGCCGGTTGCAGAAACGGGCACGAAGGAATAGCAGATAATTATAAATGGTCATACATAAAATCCGGGTGGTAGAGAGTATTAGCGTAGCTTTTATACGGCGGTGCTCTGGTTAGATTCCAGCACCGGATACCAACAATACGCCAGTAGCATAATGGTAGTGCAGCGGGCTTTGAATCCGCTTATGAAGGTTCGATTCCTTCCTGGTGTGCTAATATTTGCGTTGTTTCGTATTATTTGCCATAATATCAATATGAAACTAAAACAACAAATACGCGAGGATTTCAGAAGTTCAGTTTTCAAACGCGATGGTGGCGAATGTAAATTCTGTGGAGTAGCAGAAGGGCTCGATGCTCATCATATTACTGACAGAAATGAGATGCCGAATGGTGGATATGTCAAAGAAAACGGCATCACCGTATGTCCGGATTGCCATATGGAGTGCGAGCAATACCACATATCATCAGGCGAGAACTGGGCAGAAGGTAAACACCCAGATGACTTGTATGCATTGATAGGATCTTCATTCGCACTAGCAACAGAAATGTCAGAAAAATAACGAGGTAAATTATGTTCAACTTGGTAAAAAATTGGAGGCATGCTGATAATAGTAGTAAAGGAATGTTATATGTCATGAATATAATAATGGCCGCTATCACTTTATTTGTTGTCTTAATATTCATTCCACCGCCAGATTCATCATTTGTGCGGTCTGATTGTGCTTTTCATCTTATATATCTACAACTTTTATTTAATATACCACTATTATTTCTACTTAATGTGAGCGGACTGCTTAAACGCATGCTATTAAAGCTAGATGATGGCGGTGATATCTAAATAATAGTATGAATATTCAGCAACTGCGTGAGAGCCAACGAACTCAAATTGAATCCCTTGGAAAATGGACACCAATAATGGTATACATGCCGCTTTCTGTTGAAGAGGCTGCAAACGTTGTCCAGCATGGTAATAGCGGTAAAACAGACAATATCGTTACTACATCATACAAAATAGCATCACGCATGGGAGATGTTGTTATACCAATGCAAGTCGATGGTGAACATATAGAAATACCAGAGAGCCTATCAACCCCAGAAAATGTTCGCCGCGCTCATGAATTATATCCAAAATCACACGATCCATTAATTAGTATGGTTCTCTTATCAGATAAACCCGTAGTCTATTTTACTGGAAATATACAACCAGATAATATAAACGAATTATTCATTACTGGATACGATAGTGCTGGAAATCGTGTTGACCCAGGCAGCGAGCGCATAGAATATCCATCAAAATCATATTTAAAATGGTATGTTGCCAATATAGTTGTACCAACAAAACGCAAGCGCTTGCAAAAATAAACACCAAGTGCTATATTATTATCATAAATCAAAATTAGGCAATTATCATGTTCGATAGTATTATTGGTCAAACCCAGAATGATTTCTCCGTTGAGGTGGCAGATCGTGATTGGCGTGGAGAATGGCAAAAATTATTTGCAAAACAAACCACCGCCATGACATTAAATCTCCTTGATGGGATTGTTGTTTTGAAGGTACGCCAGCTTAAGATTGGGAAGATACAAGACATTGTATTCCATATGATAACATGCAATGGGAGAAAACTTGATCAGATACGTATCAGGCCAGCAAAATCAAAAGAAAAGGGTGCCGAATACGTATTCAATGATGGAGAACTTATAGACCATAGCATGAGTCTTGATTATCATTCTAAAAACGTAATAATTCACGAACTTACTTTTGTATTTGACCGGGTTAATCTATACTCACCTACCAACGAACAGCCAATTTCTCATTACATTATGGATCATTCCGATGATGAAGAGCGGCGCATAAATAGAGTTCTTGGTAGTTTACCCGATGTGGATGATGTGGATGATCCAGACGATGATGGTATTTTGAAATCAAATAACTCAAAAAATATTTAACAACCTCTTGACTTGTAGTTAGTAAAATAGTATATATAGATTATTACATGTAGACAATTTCCTCCTCTCGGCGTGGGGGCTAATCCTGGATATAAGCCAGTGATCATGTGTTGTTTTTGGATCATTAGAGCAGCCTGGAGTGTTCGCCACCCTGTCAAGGTGGAGGTCACGGGTTCAAATCCCGTATGATCCGCCAATTTTATACACTGCCGGAGTTAATAATGCAACCACGTGTTATTTCACGGTCTGAAGCCATACGGGTTTTGGACAAAATGCAAAAGAAAGCATTAGGTACTGGATATTCGGATGACGATTTAACCGATTACTCCGAATACACCAATGATGCGCTTGAGGCTGAAGTCTGCCTAAGCGGATACATTGATGATGAGGAGCTTGCAGCAGTAGCTGATGATTAGGTCCGGAGTTCAGTAGCCGTTCTTAGTTCGCCTATCGGCTTCTCTGCTTCGCAGGAGAAGAGCGGGTCGTCCTTCGGACTTCAATGCGCTATACCGAAAATAGTAAATACTTAGCAAGAACATAAATGCAGGTTATTTTTGTACTCTCCGCGCCTGCTGTAAAATATTGAATAATATATTATTATAGAGAGAACCGAGACTTAGGAGTTATAACTACCTGGATATGGATGGAAGTTCCGTTAAGAAGGGATCATTATTGGGTTTTTGTGTGAACATTTCGCCACGAAGATACAGGCAGTATTAGAGAGATCATGGATTATACCGCAGTAACTCTTAATTCAAGATACTGAATGCTAAAGAGATCTGAGGTCTATGTCTACACCAACACAATCGTGTAAAGGTTCACTGTAACCACGGTTAATGGATTACGTCTCGTGGTATTGGATGGAATTTCCTAATTATTTGACATAATTTTCTAATTAATATACAATACCAGGAATTGCAGCCTTAAACCTGGAGATAACCATGCTAGCCCGTATAATCGTTGTGGTAGCTTTTTTGTTCACCACCACACTATATGCCGATGATCACGAAAATGCACTCACCGGGCTTCAGGAAGCCACTGAGGTACTGATTGCGGAAGTGACAAGCAACCGAAATGATATTCGTAATGATCGCCATCGGTGGTATCGCATAGTTAATAACACAATAGTGAAGAATTTTGACTTCAAACGGATGTCTGGTCTTGCACTAGGGAAAATATCAAGACGGGCAACAGATGCTGAAAAAGTCCAATTTGAAGAGGAGTTCACCGCGCTTATTGTTAGGACATATTCTACCGCCATACTTAGTTATACCAACCAGAATATAGCTTGGAAGACGAGCGCAATGGACAGCAAAGGAAGAATTACGGTAACAGCAACCATCACAAATGAAAATGACGCACATGTTGAGATTAAGTTCAAAATGGCCAAAAGCAAGCGATACGCAGGATGGCGTGCATATGATGTAGTGATCGAGGGGGTAAGCATAATTTTAGGATATAGATCAATATTCTCAGAGCAGGAAAAAAGCATAGGAATATCTGGTATTATCACAGAAATTCGTAACAAAAATGAGGCTGCATACAAATAAATTGTGTAATATTAATGACATAGAAATTAGTAGATGTTGGGTACTTACCAAAAGCAATATAAAGGAAGTCATAGCTATATCTGAAATCGCACTTGGCAAGAATTACCTTTTACCGGATGACCTTGTTCACCCATCCTATAGGTGGGTTCTGGCAACAATAGAGAACAAGGTTGTTGGGTTTGCATCATTCATGAACGACCATTCTAATGCTACCATAACAGATGTTGCGGTTGATCCAATATTTCAGGGTTATTGCATCGCAACCAACCTCATAGCGCAATGTGTGTTTGAAATAAGCACACTATGGGTTGAAGTTATTGACTGTTTCGCTTGGGAAACAAACAACTACCCACACCTTGAGAAACCATTATTACGAAATGGTTTCGTGCGTATACGAACCGAACTACGAGTTTCAGAAGATTATCGAGATAATTTCGAATGCCCGATATGTGGTATTGGCTGCACATGCAACGCCGTACTATTCAGAAAAAACATCTAAGTTATAAAGCGTTGCTAAATTTCAATAAATAGTTGTGAGACTATAACTATTATGAATAAAGATACTGACAACAAAATAGAAGATCTTGAAGAAGAAGTTAAAGAGATCAGAGAAACATCAGGTGTATTAGGTAAATTCAAGAAGAAATACCCAGGTATTGTTGTGCTTATTATAATCATAAGCGCATTCGGAACAATTTTCACGTCTGCAAATTTATTATTTGGCGTGCAGGTTAGACCTGCGTGGCACTGGGAATACATAAAGGTCCGCCAGGAAGTAATAGCTCTTCAAATACAGCAATTAGACTTAAGTAGAATACTTTTAAGCAGGGATCTATCAAGATTTGAGTCACTGCGTGAGGGATACATAAAACGTGGAGATACGGTTCCTGATTGGCTTGATGAGGAAATAGCAACCATGAGGGTTGGCGTTACTAGAATTGGTGAAGAAATACATAAGCATAAGAAAAATCAACATTAATATATTGACTTAATAGAACTATACCGATATATTAAAATATAACCACGTGTGGGGTATATTCATGAAATTAACAGCTAAAGAAATGATTAATCAGCTCAAGCAATATCCTGACGATTACGAACTTAACCTAAGCCATTATTTCCTGGTAAAAGTTTCCGAAGAAACAGGGGGAAGAAACAAAGGCAAAGAAAAATTCATGCACTCCATGATTAATATACCAATTGTTGGCACCGCCGCAGACAAAAATAGCAAAGAAATTAGGCTGGTATTAAGATCATCAAATAAGGAAGTACTTGATAGAATCGAGGCTGGTGCGGTGCATCCAATACCTAGCAAAGACGATTGTGAAGATATTGGTGAAGATACCATATGTGATTCAGGAAAGATTTCCGCTGTATAAATATGAACAATACTATAGTAGTTGATATGCGTGTTGCCGACTATGATATTCGTATAGACCGTGCTTCTATATGGGGTAACCCATTCAAAATAGGAATTGATGGATCTAGGGAAGAAGTAATTAAAAAATACAGCGATTGGATTATTACTCAGCCTATGCTTATGAAAGAACTGCGCCACTTACGTGGTAAGCGCTTGGGTTGTTGGTGTTCACCAAACGCATGCCATGGTGATATTCTTGTTGAATTAATTGATGGTGTAGTAGAATCAGAATCATTTGATTTTTTTGCCGAATTAAACGATGCTGTTACGTAGTGGTGTAAATACTCAGGGGTACATATTTTATGTACGGATTCATGAAACCAAACGAAATAGTGCTGGTAGTATTTAATTACCATCTCAACTGCTACGAGATGACATTGGGTCCGGAGTGTTTAAATAGAATCATAAAAGATGTAAGCAATTTAGATACATTAAATGATTTATATGAGTTAACTATTGATGGTGAAGCATTTCAGTGGATCTCACTAGAACCCGGATTAATGGTTGATTTCGTGTTAGATGTGATATGTACCAAATACGAGGAATGTAGTACACTTTAATGATCATACTTATTTGTACATCATTTTCGCACAATGCGCGCCTAGAGTTCATATCGCCGGAAGACGCAGCAGATTTCTTGACTGGTTTTGTACCTAATGATTTTAAGCTAGAAATAGATGGAAATTTATATTCATGGTCGGATCTACACCTATCATGTAATTGTATACAAGCACGGCGGAAGGAACTTGCACTAATAATGGATTACTTAAGATGGTGCTTAGACATAGACGAGGCGTTTTATAAAGATTGAGACATGGATAAGAAATCTTTCACTGCTATGGTTAGAGATGGCGAAGAAGATCCAATAGGTCAAAATTCAGACCACGGACAAGCACTTCGAGATACCGGTTTCTGGGGTAATATGGGAGCCGGGGCTATATTCATGGCTAAAGACACAGGCAGGATACTTCTGGCACACCGGTCTCAGTACGTTGAACAGCCAAACACCTGGGGTGTGTGGGGAGGTGCTATAGACAAAGGAGAGCGTCCGGTAGTGGCTGCTGCAAGAGAGGCTCAGGAGGAAGCTGGTATAACACCAGCACCAAAAAACATAATCCCATTATACGTATTCAGCCACGAATCAGGATTCAAATATTTTAATTTTCTAATATTAGTAGATAATGAATTTGTACCAAGATCGGGAGACAAACATGCTTGGGAAACACAAGGATATGAATGGACCCAGTTAGATGCTTTGCCATCTCCACTCCACTTTGGTGTTGAAAACTTACTTAATGATGCGAACAGCAATAAAATAATATCAGAATTATCAAACCAATTCTCAGTTGACCAAATGACATAATAGAACTATATTACAATTGTGAAACCTTATGAATTTATCAAGACAATTCAGTCGAAGAAAACTGAAAAGGCGATTATATCGATTCTCAAAACCATTCCGGCAGAGAGCGACTTCTGGACGTGCATTCATTATGCGCTCACTCCGTTTATACCGTGGGGGGTCAAGCTATCATTCACCAACCCAAAAATATACGGATCTGGTGTCCCGGAGGGCGTCTTCGAAAAGATCATATCAGCTATGGAAAATGAATCGCTGTCGGCCGAGGACACTGCATTTGCACTTTCGAAATTCTCTGCGGCATGTGGCAAAACTGAATGGAATACGTGGTATCTACCTACGTTAAATAAAACACTAGTAGTTCCTTTTGGTGCTGATACATTTAATACGGTGTGCCCGGATCGTTTTGTGGTTTGTCGTGAGTGGAAACCAGTACCTACTAGATTAGTAACAGAGGTTAAAAAACTGCCACGAGAATTTCATATAGAACCATCACACAAACAGAACTCCGTGTATTTATTTTGCGAAAAAGACAGTGTACGAGTATTTCATCCTGACGGTAGTGAGTTCTTCCACAATATTACTACTAAATTACACAATATAGCAGACGAAATAAGTGGTGGTTTAGTCTTGGTAGGCTATCTTGATGCAGAAACACTTATGCTTAATGACGTTTTTACAAAAGATGAATTTATACGCTGTGATAAAAACTCATTAAAATTCAAAATAAGAAGAGAGATATTAGAAAATATAGTTGGTAGTCTACACCAGGATAATATAGCTGCGGTTGAATCTTATCCGGTAGATCGCAATGACAAGATGTCCGTAATAAACGAAATAAACCTATTGATGCAGGCGGGATATAATGGCTTCGTATTCAGAGATGCAAACCAGTGTTGTGGATATCCTGATATAATGGCCGAAATGTCTACTAAAAGTGTTCTTACCTGTGTGGGTATTACTCCTGGCAAAGATAATTATTCGAAAATGACTGAATTTATATCAGGTCGTGGCGTGTTAAACAAGAAAAAAATCCAAGTAAAAGTGTTTCTTGGATTGACTTTAGCTCAAAAAGAACAATATTTAAAAGATAGTGATTCACTTATTGGTGAACGCTTCGAAGTGGTGTCGTGCGGTTTAAGACATCATAGTGAAGAAATGTTATTCCCAATTTTTAACCAATGGAGAAAGAAATGACAGCAACAGCAAATCAAGAGCTTCGTACAGAATCCGACAGAGATCCCGCACCAGATATTATTACTGGTGGTCTTAAATCAGAAGATCTGCGCAATTACATCGACCGGGTTGAGCGCTTAACCGAAGACAAAGTAGCAGTAACAGAAGATATTAAAACTGTTTACCAGGAAGCAAAATCGTCTGGTTTCGATGTAAAAACTATGAAGGAAATCGTTAAGAAGCGCAAGATGGATGCTAATGACCTAGAAGAACAGGAACTGCTTCTGGAACTATATAAGCGTGCTATCGGCATGTCTTAATGGACGAAGCATCAAAAAAGAGCTTGCAGAATATTTAGAAACCGCCATAAGGAAATGGCGTTCTAAATTAAATTGGGTATTGCCGGAATAGTGAAAAACTCTTCCTTTGGCCATCGTGTATTAAAAACTAATGTATATAGATGCAAAAAGAATCAACAACGTAATTAAAGTATCCGAGCGGGATAAGGATGGAATACGCCATATAAAAACTCACCAACCGCCGTACATATTCTACTACCAGGATGATAATGGTACGTTCGAATCAATAAATGGTGACAAACTCCACCGTAAGCGTTACACGGACAGAAAAGCATTCTACGGTGAGCTTAAGCGCTTCAATGAAAAGAACAAACTAATATTTGAATCTGATATAGATCCAGTAAACCGCATGCTGGAAGAGCGATATCAGATGGATGATGGACCCAAGCTTAATATAAGCATTCTCGATATCGAGGTGGACAAAGACCCAGCACTTGGATGGTCTAGTATCAATAACCCTTACGCTATAATAAATGCAATAACTATCCGCAACAAATGGGAAAACAAATCGTACACGGTTGCTGTTCCTCCACCAACATTAACAATGGATGAGGCTACCGCTCTTCTGGCCGAAGATGACAATCCTGACGGATTTGGTGCAATGACTATAGATAATGACCACGAGTTGGTCGCCACGGAAGCAGAACTATTACTACGCACACTTGAAATAATAGAAGATGCTGATGTATTAACTCATTGGAATGGTACTTTTTTTGATATGCCAATGATAATACAAAGGATTAGAATAGCACTGGGCGGTGAGTCAATTGCAAAGATGGCACTAGAAGATGGAACTGATGACTATCCCTTTGACCCGTCTGAAAGGAGTAAGCCATTTCTTAAAGCACTTGGTCTATTTGATGAATTACCAACAATGCGAATGGTTGAACACTACGGTAAACAGGAAAAAACATTTCAACTAAGTGGTCGTATTAGTCTAGATTATCTGGAACTATATCGTAAATTTACATTTAAGGAACTACATCAATACACGCTTGATTTTATTCTACAGTTGGAAATAAATGAATCCAAAGTGGCTCTAGGCGATGCTCTTGATATTGTGTACAGAGAACAGTTCCGTACATTTATAGCATATAACCGACAGGACGTTGATGGCCTATCACATCTGGATGACAAGAAAAAAATGATAGAGCTGGCAAATAGTATGGCTCATTCTGCTGGAGTTACGCTTGACAAAACACTTGGATCTGTTGCTATAATAGAACAAGCCATATTACGTAAATTGCATAGAAATGGTCTAATAGCATTCAATAAACCGGACAACGCTGGTGGCAGTACAATTCCTGGAGCATATGTAGTAAAGCCAGTAGGTGGGTTGTATGAATGGGTGTGGTCAATAGATATAAAGTCACTATACCCATCTGTTATCAGAGCTTTAAATATAAGCCCAGAAGTAATCATTGGTCAATTTGATCTGTCAATGACTGAAGCAAAATACATGAAATTATATCTAGAATACGGAGGAGAGAGTGCATCTGCTAGCAAACGCAAGGAAGCAAACGCTAAGGCATGGGGACATTTTACAGGTGTCTTAGAATATCATTGTATTATAGACGAAACGGATGATATGCTTACACTAGAAATAGAGGGCGCAAACGAATCAGTTTCAGCTACGGCTAAGGAGTGGAAAAAAATAATACGAGATAGCAACTGGTCTATAAGTGCTAATGGTACGGTGTTTACGTTGGAGCGCGAGGGTATTGTTACACAATGCATGACGCAATGGTACTCCGAACGTCAGGCGTCGCAGCATAAGGAGAAAATTGCAACCACGGCATTGGAAACCGAGAGAGAGAAAACCAAACGTGGCAAACTCATGGATGAAAAAAATTACTACGATATGGAGCAAATGGTTTTTAAGATATTTCTCAATAGTACATTTGGTGCATACCTGAATGCATTCTTTAGGTTTTATGACCCACGATTAGGAAGATCCGTAACGCTCTCGGGGAGAGTAATCACAAAGCATATGATTAACAGGTCAGAGGAATTTATAAGTGACGAAATTAGAACTATCTCTCCTTGAAAAATACACCAAAATGGAAGAAAACCACTTGAAAAATAAACATGTTATCTACGGGGATTCAGTTGCTGGAGATAGCAAAATAATTATCAGTGGTGGCACCGAAGTTAATATAGAATCATTATTTTCAACAGTTCGTGATACTGTTGGTAATAAAGAATATGACTTTCCAAAAGCAAGAGTTCTAACATACGACACCAAAACTAACAAGTCTTGTTACAAGAAAATAAAATATATAATGAGACACAAAGTCTCTAAGAAAATGTTTAGAATATGGATTAACAATTCAAACAACATATCTGTCACCGAAGATCATTCACTTATGGGATATCTTAATACTAATAAAATACACAGCGGTGAATATTTCCTAACCGAGGTTAGACCCGAAGATATCGGCAAGTGCGTTAAATCTCTAATTCATTTGAAAACTATTCCTAGGAGCAAAACTAGAAGCCAAAACTATCATAAATTAATTTATGAATTGATGGGATATGTTATAGGTGGTGGTTCGGCTGGGAAAGTTAACGAGGGGGTTCAATTATCCATTGGGAAACAGGACATGGATGAAGTTACCGAGAAGCTATTGCAGCCACTGGTAGATAATGGTTTTGCTACTTCATTTCATGTTAGAAAAAATGGACACGATGTTAGAATTTGTGGTGCTAAGATATTCTACACTATTAAAGATTCATTATACGAATGGAAAATAAAACGTGTTCCGGGTTGGATGTTTGAAGAAACAGAAGAAAATATAAGTTCATTCATTAGAGGGTATTTTTCAGCGGATGGTACAGTTATAAACGACACCATCAGACTAACAACGGTAATAAAACAAAATGCTAGCGACGTTAGAACACTGCTATTTTATTGTGGTATAGCTTCAAACTATTCCACCGAAAATAATCCAAATTCATATAATGGAAAGGTTTCAAATACATATTCAAAACACCTCGTGGTACGATCAAAAAGCATTTTTAAAAATAAAGTTGGATTTATATTGGACAGGAAACAAAATAAAATAACCCCTGTTGGATTGCCTAAAAAAATAACACAACATTATGATTTTGAATTATTCAGACCTTGGAAAATAGAGGAAATAGAGTTCAATGGCTATGTGTACGATATAGAAGTAGAGAAAACACACATGTTCTTTGCCAACAATATACTGGTGCATAACACAGATTCAACATATTCCACTATGAAAGAATGGGTAGATCTTTCGGGGGTCACCGATCATAAAGCAATAGTAGATAAAATCGATAGCATTTCTGATAAGGTCAACGATTCCTTCCCGGAATTCATGGATGAAGCTTTCCTTGTGGGAAACAAACGTGGTGCTATCATACAGGCAGGCAGAGAAGTTGTAGCCAAAAGTGGACTATTTGCCGATAATAAGAAAAAAAGATACGCTCTACACGTAATAGACAATGAGGGGCAGAATATAAACAATGATGGTACACCATACAGTAAAATGAAAATAATGGGTATGGAGATAGTACGTAGTGATACTCCCGCTTATATTCAAAAATTCCTAAAGGAATGCATCACCGAGGTCGTTCAAAATAGACGCGATTATGAATATCTGAAAAAAATGGTACATGATTTCAGAATTAATACCTTTTATGGTATGAATCCGTGGGAGCGTGGGAGCCCATGTCGTGTTTCTAAACTTACCATAAATGCAGCAAAGATAAAGAACTACAATGAGAAGCTGGAAGAAGGCTATGTTGGTATAGAGAAGCCAAGGATTCACTTTTCGGTGACTGCTGCTAACAACACAAACCAACTAATGAAGATTATGAATGAACACCATTGGGACACAATACATGACGGTGACAAGATACAGGTTCTTAAGCTCAGAGACAACCCATGGGATATGAAATCGGTGGCATTAAAGGCTGGTGAGGTTTACATACCTGATTGGTTCAGGGAATTGCCATTTGATAACGAGGCGCACGAGCGTAAACTTATAGACAAGAAGCTTGAAAACATCATAGGATCAATTCTACACTGGGAGTTTAAGCGCCAGGATGACTACAGTGATGAGGTGTTTCAAGAAGTTAGCTTTTTTAATTGATTTACTTATAAAACGGGACTACATTGTATTATGATCAATGAAAACGAACTACAGGGGATAAAAAAGACATTTTCTAACCATCGTCATGTTAAGCACACCGATAGTAAATCCTGGTTAATTAGAAATCCAGGGGGGACTGAATATTGGTTCAGGGTAACATGGTGCCCTAGTAGCTTGTTGTTATCTGGAGATGTTGGAGAAATAGTACTAACACACTATCAAGCAATGTCAACATGGCAGGAAGCAGCTAAGTGGGTTCTAGGTGCTGATCATGGATACTTGATGCAAAAGTCTAATAAAAATCGTAAGTTCGACCAGAAAGAAACAATAAAACAGATCATACTTATTGCCGACGAGCACCTGAATGAATATAATGATGATTCCATTTGGTATAAGCTGTCAGAGCTTACTAGTATACCAATTGCTAATATGAAAGAAACCAAAAATATCATAGATGAACTTGAACTTGAACATTGTGGTTATTTCGAATCTCATGAAGATGTTTATAGATTCATGAATGATGATGACGATTGGACAGGATCTACCAGCTACGATATAAACACGTATTATCAATACGAGGCATTGCAGGTATGGGCCAAGGCTGCCATTAAGGAAATTAAATGAGCAAAGTATTCAGAGATGTGATGGTTGATATGCTAACCCACATTGAGCCATTCAAAGACTCAATATCTAATCTGTTGATGAAAAAAAACACAGATGGCACCATAACCGCTGTTGCAAAAGCACGTGATGGTAACATCGCGTTGAGGATAGAATCAAAACATGAAATACCAGAATTCGATCACATTGCGTGCTTTGGAAGCCTTCCATACCTGCGCTCTATTCTAAAATCTGCATATTTCAGTGGTAAATCCAAATCATCGCAGGGCATGTCGATGGATATGGAATTTGATGTATCCTCAAATGGAAAAACAACCGCACTACGATCTATTCAATTTAGTACTAAGTCCGGAAGATTTGAGGCATTTTATCAGGCTACAGATCCATTCGTCAATAACCTAAATAAGGTCAAACTGCCAGCCATAGAAGATTGGGATGCCGATTTCACTATTGGCCAGGATGAAATAAAAGATTTCTCTGAAATTCTTAAGATACATAAAACAGCACCAAAAATTGGTGGAGATCGTGATGATATATTCAGACTTACTATTGATGATGGTATAGTACAATCAACATTCGGTGATAAGGGACATCACTCATCAGTTCTACTTGCCAGTAACGTCAATATAGAGACTGATACTTCTGGTATAAATTCTCTATTTGCTGTGTCTAAAATAGAAGCCATGTTTAAACTTGTAGGTAAGGGAGAAGCATTGTGTTCTGTTGCAAAACGTGCTTTCAGGGTACAATTAGAAACCGCATGGTGTACCTACTCAATAGTAACCACTGCTAAAAAACTAGGGATATAATTATGTTAACAATATTAATCACAGCAATCACATTTTTCGTACTGGGTCATTTCTTCGGAATACTTATTATTAAGGGCATCAACAATATGCTTGGTAGGCCATATATGACAACAGTATTTACGGGCGAGAAGGAAGGAAGTATGTCAATAAATGCCATGTTTAATAACCTGTTCATATATGAGCTTGATAGGCAGTATTCTCAAATTCCTTCAGACATGTATGATCCTATGGCGGATGACAATGAAAAAATAGCCATATATCTGTACGATGTTCTTAGTAACATCGCTGATAATTATCTACCAGAGAAACCCCAGTACATGATAGATGATATAGCCGCAAATGTTCCTTCGATGGGTGGCAATGGAGGAAAAACAGTAAGGCAGGTAGTTGATCTAAGCGATGTTTCTTCCAAAACCGTGTCCAATAATGGGATAGACTTAGAACAAGGATGATAGGATCAAGATATGATTAATTCACCATTTACATCTATAGGAAGACTAGAAAATGAAGTTAATGACCTCAGACACAATATCAGTAATAAGGCTGATGGTTATGAGATTCGCGATCTCGTTGATAGGATTTCTAATACGACCAGTGAGATCAATAGTAGGCTGGATAGTATGGAATATTCCGTGCGGGAACTTGGCTCCAGGATTGATGAAATTCTCACTAGGATGCAAGAAAGTGAGTAAATATTAGTTATTCAAGAGGAAATATAGATGTTACAGGTAAAAGAGAATAGTTTTAACGAGTCAAGCCGAGTTTCCATTGGTGAAACCGTTAAAATAATTGCTACCAGTCAGATGGGTGAAGTGGTAGGATACACCGGTGGTAAATGGCAAGTACGAACCACCGATGGAAATGTGATCGAATTGTCAGAATCACAAATTGAAACAAGAACAGTGTTACTTGGATAATAGTGAAAAGGTGGTTGCCAGTAGGTTCTAAAAACCCATCCTGGAAAAATCTACACCGTTCCAATGCGGGCAATAACATTGAAGGTCGAAGGGTTACCGGGCTAAAAGCACTAAGCTGGATATCATCTATTTTCATAGTGGTACCAGTAGTGATCCTAACTATATCCCCAGGTAGTGGTACGCATACATTTATATTCGTACTATTCCTTACAAGTCATACATTACTATCACTGTATACTTATTTCAAAAAAGAATGGGCTATTCTCTATACTAATCTGTTCTTCGTTGCATTGGATCTGATAGGAATTTACATTAGGTTGGTAGAACCTCTTGACTTTTTACACTAAAGGTGATAAATATATAACATGAATATTAAAACCAACACCACTGTTGATTTTCGCTGGCATCTCCCGATGCCTCGACCAGCTATGCCCGTACCTTTTGGTCCGGGCATTTAATTCGCTGGGTATTCACTCTCACATTTTTATATCCAGCCTAATCGGGGTATAGCGCAGTCTGGTAGCGCGCCTGCTTTGGGGGCAGGATGTCGGGAGTTCGAATCTCTCTACCCCGACCAATCAGGGTATAGCTCAGTCTGGTAGAGTTCTCCGCTCGGAACGGAGATGCGCCGGTTCGAATCCGGCTTCCCTGACCAAATGCAGGATGTAGCTCAGTCTGGTCGGAGCAACGCACACTAGGTGCGTAGGTCATGGGTTCAAATCCCATTATCCTGCCTTAAATCGGAGATTAGCTCAGTATAGTAGAATACCATCACCACGGTTATGGAAGTCAAGAGTTCGAATCCTGTACAACCATAATACAGTAAATACTTTAGCACAGTACATAAAATGAGGTTCTACCCCATGAGTGACAACGTGATTAAAGGTCCATTTGGACAAAATAGTAATATCGGATCTATCGATATACCAGAAGATCAAATACCAACTGTACTACTTTGCGCTGGATGTGGTAATAGTTTATTCGTAATGTTGCTTATGCCAGATGGAGATATAGCCCCAGTGTGTCAGCACTGTCAATTAGAATTTGGCTATACATCCGATGGAAAAGAAGGTATAATAGTACCAGAGGAATATGATGAAATCGGGATTCCGCCCGACGCTGAAAAATAGATCCGTGGCAGAATGGCATCGCATCGGTCTCCAAAACCACAGTCACCGTTATGGTGCGAGGGTTCGAATCTTTCCAGATCTGCCAACTAAAACATAATTTTTGTGTTTTAGCTGTTGACATGTTATCCACGTTGTATTATTCTCTATATAAGTAAACAAAGTATTATTCTTTTAACACAGTAATAAAGGTAGAAATTATGGAACGTGCAGACTTTGATGAACTATTCAAACTGTCGGTGCAGGAACTAAACCAAAAGCGGGTGGAAGCCTGGGACCGGTGGACATGGGACAGCGGTTCAACCGAGGATAAAAAAATCATCAGTACAATCGATACCATGCTGAAAGCAAGAGACCGCTTGGGCCTACTTGGATCAGAAAGCTCCGATACTTGACTTATTATACCGGGAGGTCTATATTAGGACTGTTCCCGATAAGTTATCGGATTTATTAACCTTAAATAAGGATTAAACGATTATGCGTTATATTCTCAACTTCAATGAAGAGGCGGTTTCCTTGATTGGAACAAGTGTTTACGGCCTTAATATCATTTCAAAAGAAAACAACAGCCTGGGTGCGTCAATCGCGCTGGTACCAAATACCGAGGGAGCTGCCTTTTCTCCGGTATCTGCCGATTCCAACCGCTTCAAGACCCGTTTCAATGCGGAAACCGCTCGCTCGGTTGGCCTCCGTGGATCTCAGCGTTATACCTTACGCGCCGGTCGTGGTAAGAACCCAACTTTCTTTTTGGTTCCCCATTCACAGGTTCGCCACAGCAAAAGCCTATCAATCGATGGTCCCGCCGTTACTGTGAGTATCACGGAACGTGCAGCGTAAGTAAACCGATCTCCTGGTAGTTAAAAATGGGGCGTATAGTAGCCCCATTTTTAGGTTGCGGTTAATATGAAACCAATTACAGTTTGGGAAAGGTATAGCGAATCCCACTGGGCTTGGGAACACAACCACATCGAAGATGGTCATACCGAATCAGACATACCACTGGCTCATAATAAGGATCAAGCCAATGCATGGAAGAAAGGAAAATGGAACGCAATACACGCACATCTTGATGAAAACAACATAGTTGTCGAGTAGTATAGTATAAATACAACATGCCGTTGTAGCTCAGCCCGGGAGAGCAGTCCCCTCGTAAGGGAAAGGTCGAGAGTTCGAATCTCTCTAGCGGCTCCACACTAAGATTTTTTCTTAATATTTCTCCCCCGATATGTAGGTGTCTGTGCGTGGCAATTAGGACATAATATTCTTAAATTTGATATTCTGTTATCATATCTAATACCATTAATATGATCCAGTTCCAATGGTATTAATACATCGAGCCATTTCTCTAAACCACACCAGGAGCAAGCACGATCCAACAATCCACACTCTATTATTCGTTCTTTGAGTCTACAGCTACTGATACCAATACCATCAACTTGTAAGTAGTCGCTGATTGGTCTCTTTTTTGGTAATCTTTTGCCCTTATTCCATAATTGTCCATGGAAATGCGATGTGTCAGTGTTGTGTTTCCTTATAAAATTATTAACAGTGCTGTAATTACCGCCACACCTTTTTAATCCCAGCCGTTTAAGCACCAGACTAATTGATTTGCATTCGGATATGGCTAACAACATATCATCATCTTTCCAGGTTCTTCTATTATTCATCTTGTTACTCCAAAATGGTAAACGTGTCATTAACATATATTTAGCGTTTACTGTATTATATACTTGACATTATAACAACTAAGTATTATAAATATACAATATAGGGAACGTGGTGGAATTGGCATACACAGCGGGTTTAAGTTTCGCTGCCTCCGGGCATGAGGGTTCGAACACCTCCGTTCCCACTAATTACATAGGACAGTACTATGACTACAAAACATTATCCACCTGGATACGACCACAGCCGGGACATACCTCAAGCAAAGAAAGAGGCTGTTGTCGCCCAAGAAAAAAAACCTGATACTGTGAATATCCCAGCATCATCCCCTAAATTACCAAGGTCATTAGATCGGTAATATTAAACACCACTGGAGTAATTCAATGAAATATGTTATTATGATGCTTGTGCTAGTATTTGCTATGTATGGTTGTGCTTCCACAGGACAGCAGAATGGCAAAATGGGTGGTGCTGTAACTGGTGGTGCTCTCGGTGCCATTATTGGTAATGCAGTGGACTGTAAAGGTTGTGCTCTTATTGGTGGATTACTTGGTGCAGCCGCTGGCGGATATGTTGGTGGTGAAATAGGTAAGAGGATGGACGAACAGGATGCAGCAAGGATGAATAACACCATCAACACTGCACCAACAGGACAAACAGTATCATGGTCGAATCCAGACACCAGTATTAAGTATGATGTGACACCAACCAGAACGTACAGAGAACCTCGTGCTAACGACTACTGTCGTGAGGTAACCATCGGGCAGGCTGACGTTGGTGGCAATCGCCAGGAAGTCTACGGCACAGCTTGTCGCCAACCTGATGGTTCCTGGAAAATGAAATAGTAAATATTGATATGTGCTGAGTTGGCTGAGTGGTTGAAGGCAACGGTTTTGTAAGCCGTCGGAGGAATCCCGTCACAGGTTCGAATCCTGTACTCAGCTCCAAAATGAAAAAGTACATAACAGCAACAGCAAGATTAGCCGACGGTGGTTCTTGGGATATAGACATAAGCATAGGTGTGCTAAGTGAGTCAATTAATGCAACGGACTTAATTCTAAAAACTTTTGGTGATGACACCGGTCCTCCTATAATTAGTGTGCGCATTGAAGAGTATAACTTCTATAACGATATGGATCAAAGCAAATTTGAAGATGCAATCAATAACATCACCGATTAATAATTTGACAAACTAAATACAATCTGTTATATTGGTCATATGCTGGTTCTCGCATGACCGTCCCGATATTAAGAGTAAAGGTCTTTAATATTACCACCGGCATACTTTGGAAGCGTGGCTGAGAGGTTTAAGGCATTCGGTTGCTAACTGAACGACCACCAACGTGGTCCGTGGGTTCGAATCCCACTGTTTCCTCCAGTATACCATGGTGTCGTTTATCGACTGTGGGTCCGTAGTCAAGAAGGTAATTCGTTAACTCGGCAAGCTCTTGGCGTAGTGACAGAGGATGGTTGTATGTGGTCACGTCGGGATAAGTAGAATCGCTGCCCTTTGGCAAGCCGTGGTGTATTGTGGAAGAGCTACCGCATTGGCGAGCGGCGCTGCCTTGAAAGCAGTTTGATCCAGAAATGGGTTTGTGGGTTCAAATCCTACCTCTTCTTCCAGCTTGACTTATCCTAGTCATGGTGATAATCTAATACCATGGCAGACATCAAAAACAATCTATCAGAATTCTTAGGTAAATACGTTGAATTGATGGACGGAAGAAAAGGGTTCGTATTAGCACCAAGCGGTGGAGGGAATGCATACCAGTTTTTGTGTTTAATGAATAGGTTAGGTGAATTCACATTCAAAATTGATAGGGATGATGGATTTAGGGAAATTGGTGTGTATAGGGAATTAGGTGATATTAGAAACGATCCTATGCAACCCGGAGTATCTATCAGTGATATATTGGAGTTAATGAAAGATGGTAAACGATTCAGAGAACTTCAACGGCTTCTCAAGTAAACGAAGTGCAGATGCATTTGAACATGCGTCAAAATTATTTCAGGAAAATCCAGAGGCATTTGAAGAATATCGTCTTAAGACGATAGAAGAATGCATCAGTAGACTACCGGCAGAAAAACAACAGCGTGCCAGGGGTCTGCAATTCAGAATTGACAACGAGATGAGGAAAATCAAAAACCCACTAGTTCGTGCAACTAAAATGAACTCAATGATGATTGAATCACTGATTAAATTGGATGGAGTTTTTAAGGTTGCAACTGGTAAGAGAAAATTAGAGGGACCAACCGAAAAAGCAGACGTACTCCCGTTTGCACGTAAAACACCGGAAGAGTAGTATTTATAATAGAATACAACTGATTAGTAGTTACACTGGTAGAATGCAACTTCCTTGACATAATTTCAATTTCATGTATAATTATGATTATAATATAGCCAAAGAGAAATGATTATGAACTTAAATAAGAACATACTCGACCTAGTTAATAAAGCAGTACGTGATGAACTGCATGTTTCTGACGAAATACTGATTGAAAATCTGTACAACAATCCACTGCTTGCCGGACTTTCCATATCCACGATTGACAAAGCTGTCCATGATATTGCTGAAGAAGATGGAAAATTCGAGATAATTTAATCATGTCTCTACATAACCTAACATATACGATATCGGCTAAACAAATAATTTTTTGTTCCTGGTCCTAAATCCTTTCTTCTTCATAACCGTTTTAGCATATAGATCCAGCATTTCTTTATCGCGATTCCACTCCAAAGCAAACGGCACGTTTGTATTACTCTGCAAATCAGTCAATACTGCCTGTAATTCAGGACCAGACTTTGCCAACAATTTCCCATATTTTGCAAATGCCTTGCGGAACAGATCTCCTACTTCCTTAGTGGTAGTTGGTCCACGTATGTCATTCATACGCTGCACGAAGTGAATCTGAGATAGTGAAACATCGATGCCAATGGTGTTAAACAGGCTGTCAATCATCTTCTCAAGCTCACTAAGATCATTCTGGGTAACTTCTTGGTGACCGGCATGATCAACATATGCGCTGCTCCTGTGAGTTGTGCTTGTCTGATTCCTGTATTCTATGAGATCCTGTATTCGCATAATGATATTTATCATTTACATATAAACATAAACCCGGTATAATGTTCAGACGCTAAATAACTATTCAGAGGTAATGCCAAAGTGGCTCTGAAAATAATCCCAGATTCTGACCCCATACTTCACACTGCGTGTGAGTCGTTCAATCCAAGAAATACTGACTTCCCACTCAAAGAAACCATTCAGGAGATGTTTGTTCTCATGGAAGAAAAAGGCGGTATCGGTCTAGCGGCACCACAAGTTGGTATCAATATGCGTTTCTTCGTTATGGAAATGAACGGAGTTACGAGGGCGGTTTTAAACCCAAAAATAACCTGGAAAAATAACGAGCTATCAAATAATACAGAAGGGTGCCTATCATACCCAGGCATAATTGTGCGGGTTGTGCGCCCACGTTCTATTCGTGTGCAATTCTCGACTGCTTCTGGCTTTACCAGAAAGAAAACTCTGTATGGTACAGATGCTAGGTGTTTTATGCACGAGGTTGATCACCTCAATGGTGTGGTGATCGGAGATATAGGAGAATTAGTAAGTGTCCGTGTTCAACATAATAGACCAGAGAAAAAGTGAGAACGAAACGTTCTGCGACGTTGTTCTGGAAATAGATAATGGTGATTGGAAATCATTCGGATTGCACAACGACATTGGCAACATGACTGAATGGATGAATAAAACCAGCATCTACGATGCAGTTTTAACAGCATGCGGATTCAAAGGTAGAGTAACAATGTATCTCTACAGCCCTGGTGATGTTGGTGATAATTGTAATAAATTAGTAATAATTCATCCCGGTCTTAAAGAAGAACCTATAACCAAATCACTTATATCTCCTGAAGTATATTCGCCTTTTTAAGGTTGACATATATCAGTAGTGTGTATATATTAAACTTAACGGATTGGGTGCAGCGCCTAGTCTACGGTGATTAGCTTCTCCGGCATTCAATAAATCGTATCTCTGTGACTGTAAGTTAAGTTGGCGTGACGACTAGGAGTGTTGGTTTTAGCTAAACCATTTGCGGTCCGATTCCGACATCTTAGAGACTTCGTGAGAATTTATTTTCAGATCTAGCTTGACATATGATACTGAAGAATGTATATTGTGCATATTGAAAGATCAACTTTACTAAATAAAGAGTATGAACATGAACAGCCGGAATTTTAAACGAAATATACGAAAGATTACCTCCGAGTAGTCCCGGCTTCTTTTGCCCACGGACTATCTCAGAAGTCCGGCAGGGTACCAAATCTCCAAAACCAGTAACACACACCACCGGACAACAAATTGCCCCCGTAGCTCAGCCTGGAATAGAGCAGCGGTCTACGAAACCGAAAGTCGGGAGTTCAAATCTCTCCAGGGGCACAAAAGTTTATTGCACTGTAGCTCAGTCTGGTTAGAGCTGCGAACCGATAATTCGTGAGTCGTTGGTCCGAATCCAACCAGTGCAACCAAACGAGCGCGGGGCGAAAATCCCGTAAGACGCATGAATATTCCCTTGTACTCTAACTGGCAAGAGGACGCACTGTTAATGCGTTGTATACCGAAAGGTTATGGTGGTTCGAATCCTCCCGAGGGAGCCAAATAATACTAACATTGTTAATGTTATCGTGCAAAAACAATGTTAGTAATTTGATACGAAAGATAATTGGGTCGTTAACTCAGCAGGTTAGAGTCTTACCTCTTAAGTAACGAGACGCCGGTTCGATTCCGGCACGACCCACTAGATTATGGATCGGTAGCTGAGATGGATTAGCGAGTGCCTGAAGAGCACCAGAGGTTGGTTCGATACCAACCCGATCTACAGAAGTATCAATGGAGGTGTAGCTCAGTCTGGTCAGAGCAGTTGGCTTTTAACCAATTGGTCGTCGGGTTCGAATCCCACCACCTCTACCAAAGGAAGCGTCATGATCTGATCAATCATGACAAGGTTATGCGATTGTCACCAAGTCACTTTGAATGGCAAAAACGCCCGAACCACGATGTCCCAGGATGGAATAGACGTGGATTAATGCCCCTGTAGCTCAACGGTAGAGCGGCAGTTTTATAAACTGCTAGGACCAGATTAGTCCGAGATCCCGGTTCGAATCCGGGCAGGGGTTCCAATAAAAGCCCGTGTAGCTCAGTTTGGTAGAGCGGCTCCTGGAGTTAGGGAGTAGGGACTCAGGTTCGATGCCTGACGTGGACTCCTATTGACTTATGTTTGGATAGTGAGTATATTTAATACAAATCAATGTACTTGAGGTTTGATATGTTTAAAAGATATGCTATACGTCATGTGTCTAATAAAAATGCTGTACTGAAAAGAATAGTTTCACCACCACGGCTTAGTGACTGGACAGATGCAGTAGATGATGCGCAGATATTCAAACACCAACGTGAGGCACAGGACTGCGCAGACTACATCACCAAGGTAGCATTTAATACAGAAGTCTTTGAGGTAGAAGTCAACGAAAATGACTCCCGTATTATTGCGGAACAGCGTAGGTGGCAAAGTGCCAGCGATAGTGTTAGTGACCGATATGGAATTGAAAGAACCACCATTAAAATAACAGAATAAGCTATCGGGCCTTTAGCATAACTGGTTAATGCTATGAACTCATAATTCATAAGATCGGGGTTCAAGTCCCTGAAGGCCCACCATAATACCCTCGTAGCTCAGATGGACTAGAGCATTGGATTCCTAATCCGAAGGTCGCAGGTTCAAATCCTGTCGGGGGTTCCACATGATAGATGATGGAACAGAAATAACTAAAAGCGTTACTGTTGATGAGTTACGCAAGATGCGTGCTGGTGCATTTGACCGTTGGGCATGGGACACTGGATCAGATGAAGACCGAGATAAATTTGAACAACTAGATACTATACTAAATGAACTCAAAGATGGGTCTAAAAAACCTGCACCATCGTGGAATGGTGATGGTACAAAACTATACATAGGGCCATATCAATACACGTTATCCACAGCATGGGATATTTCTACCAGCGTGTTGACAAAACCCTAAACATAGGATAGAATATCCATTCCACAAACCAAACGAGGAAATACTGATGCCAAAGGATATTATCCGTAACAAGAAGGATAACCGAATTTTTATTACCAAGCCACCGCGCAAGTTCAAAATCGGCACCAGGAAGAGCGGGAAGTCCGCCCATACCATGTCCAATGACGACCTCCTGGAAGTTCTTGGGGATGCCAGTAAATCACGGTATCATCAGAACTCACGTGAAGTACTATCCTCTCGTGGCATTTCTGCTTAATTAACCACTGCAACTACGAGTTCACCATCCTGATTAAAAACAACCAGCAGCAACATAGCTGCTGGTATTTTGGAGTAATAAGATGAAACATTTAATTGCAATAACGATGTTAGTACTTGCATTAGCAACAAGCGCGCACGCAACTAAGCTCACAGGTGTCCAATCAATAAATCATCCTGTAACTAAGGCAGACAAGGAACGTGCAGTAACAGCGGATAAGGATGCTCGGTTCCTGAGCCATTCAAGACTTTGCGAAGGTCCGGCGGCAGCATTCGTCTCCAAGTGCAGAAAGGCTTATATTTATCGTGAATTGAAGAATTGAACTATGGAAGATCATCTTCTGAATCGCCAGGATGCACACCATCCTCATTATCCGGCTCTGGAACCCACATGGAGTCCATATAGCCGGTTGGTTCCATATCCCTTCTCCCAGTAGGTCCAATATTTGGAGTGGCTCCAATAGAGTCTAATAGTGTCTCATCGTCTTCTTCGCTATCTCTTGCATCATTTCGTATTTTGTCCAATTGTTGGGAGAAATCATCCGGTAGATATTTAGATTCACCAGTTTTTATGGTTTGAAGCAGCTTGAACACAGCCATATAATATTCTTTTTTATAAATTTCTTCGTTCGTAGCAACGTACATCCATGTCGCAAACGACAATACAGAATTTCGTATCTTTTCAAAATCTTTATGATAATCACTACCACCAGCATGTCTGAATTCCACATACCCCTCTGGTAGTTTTCTAAGATTAACTGACTGATTTTTATCTTTTGGAACTACCGATGCAAGAGCATTTATAGCATTACTTATATCCGCACTAGATGTTCCAACCTTACTGGTTAGTTGATTAATTAACTGTATAGCCTTTTCTGGCTCATATTTTATAAGCGATGTTACATTCGTTATCAACCGAGGTAATATAGCAGCAGCAGCATCACTTAACTCTCTACCGTACTGAGCCACAGCATTATGGTCACCCATTAGCAATATCAATTTTACATAATCCATTTCATTGATATTACTAATACCTATATTGATATGAAATCCAGTATGCTGTGTAGTGACACCCGTTAATGTTTCAAACCCAAGCAACCCAGGATTATCTATAATATTAAAAATATACGGCATTGCCTGTAACCCGTCCTCTAGAGTCATTATTGGTGATATTATCTCTATACCTATTATATCTTCTTCGTATTTCTCAATATTACCAAGTGAAATATCAGGCACAACACTCCATGAATCATACCCATTATGTTTTGCTTTCTCATTTCCTTCCAATACTGCGTAATTAACTTTATCTCCCAAATATTTTTGAAGCTGAAATGAAAATATCTCATAGAATACTTCCCTTATATTTTCATTGCCTTCTTTTATATTAAACGTTTCTCGATCCCATCCATCTTCATACATGCGATAATTAATACTTTCCAATTTACCAAGCGTTGATGCCTTTCCCACATCACCACGTTGCATAACAGATTTAACAGATTTTTCTTGATTTTTAGATATAAGCATACCATTGTATGGATACATTTTAAGAAGTGCCATAACAATAGGCATCTTCAATTCACTACGAAGTATAGCAAACATTTCAGATTCTGTTGGCCAGTCACCATTATGATAATTAGCATCATATTTAGTGACATCCACAAATGTTGATACTAACCTGGATTTTAATATTTCGCTATTATCTTGTTGAACTGTAGCTGGTACTGCGAGGGGGTAGAAAAACATAATAACATCATGCCATCTTGAATTTCCAAGTGACTTCACATACCATTCTTCCTTCACATCAAATTCGGCATTTCTGTTCATGTATGTGTATACGAAATAGTCAATTCCTTTATAAAATAGTTCTGCCTCAAAGCCAAAACTTATGTCTGGATTCTTCAAAGCCAAATTGACTAGCTGCTTAGATATTTTTGCGCCTTCGATGAGTTCCATAATATGCCCTTGCTTTGATAGTATTTATGCTATATATTATTAATATGGATGAACTTCACCTCACAAAGAAAGATTTCAAACTGGAATGGTTTTCCGGGACTGGCGCTGGTGGTCAATTTCGCAATAAACATCAGAATTGTGTTAGAATTACACATATGGAAACAGGAATGAAGGAGGTAGGTCAGAACAGCAGAGAGCGATCAACAAACCAACGTGAAGCGTTCACTAGGCTAGCCAAACGCGTGATAGCTGTTTATACCATGAAGGAAGATCGTGAAATATCAAACGAACGCGTCAGAACGTATCATGCCGGAAGAAACCAAGTAACTGATCACGCATCAGGATTAACCCAAGAATACAAGCATGTTGTGGATAATGCCAATATCGGGGATATGATAGAGGCAAGGCACAGGGAAATGGCTAAATTGGTACTGGATAAATTACTAAAAGAAATAGAGTAAATATTGGTACTGGAGGTTTTCCTATGTCATCAGTTACCATACTCACCGGTCGTGCTGAAACAGAATATTCAGCGCAATCAGAATTATTAGAAAAAATAAGAAGTTATGTAGATAGTGGTGGGTGGGAAGTGCAGGGAGGAATTACGCATGCAATACTACAACCACCATCAGAAAACAGCAAAACCATACATTTCTTCAGTGTATTAATGGTGCAGCAGTAATTTCTTTAAATAATACTTGACTTTAGACCCAAAATATGAGAGAATTACTACTCATTAGCGGAGAACCATTATGTCAAAAACTACTGATATTGGAAGCATAACCAACAGTGTTTTAATGGCTATGGATAAAGAATTCCGCAAAAACGAAGTTTATTCATTTCCCAGGAAGCACAACGCCGTTCGTCCGATTGTACATGCGATTGTAGCTAGCTCAATGAGCGAATATCAAAAACCAAAAGCAAATGTTTCGTTCGTAGTATCTACAGCAGAAACAGCCAGCATCAGTAATGTTACAAATATGATGCTGCGGACGCTGGATCATGAGCTTCGAAAAAATGACATTTTTGCTTTTCCTACCAAGCATGCAGAAATACGTCCTATTTTTAATGCTCTGGTAACAGAAATAATGACTGACCACATTGCCGAAATGGTACTCGAAGAAACGCATGATGAGAGGTATGTATCATGAACAAAACCAAAATGAAAAAATATATTTCTAAACTATCACCAAAAGAATTGGTTGATATGATATTCATAGATCCGGTGTCCGATATACAAAACCGACGAGCTTTCGATTTCGCATCATACACATTCGTAGCTATTATCGACATGGATTCACTAAAATGGGTGAATGATAATCTTGGGCATCTGGTTGGCGATAAACTATTGCGCGTCTTGGGGGGATCACTTGATAGCTTATTCGGCGGCAATGCTTACCATCTTTCAGGAGATGAGTTTGCTGTTGTTGGTAATAATCTTAAAACTATTTTTTCAGGATTGTCTAAGTTGCGCCGAAATCACAATTCATTCAGCTTTGGTGTAGGTCGTGACCTAAGATCAGCCGACCATGATATGCAGTTCGACAAGAAGAAGCGTGAGCTTTCAGGCGAGCGTGCTCACCGTGGTGATGCACCAATGGATATGAGAGTAAAATCAGCCAAAAATGGCTAGCCCGCCGAACAACACACTAGCAACAATTATCCAAAATAGCAAGTCCGGAGTTCAGCTATTTGAATACGCTTCCGCTCACTTCTTTCAGTCATCCTTCGGACTTAAAAGTAAAAGACCTGTTGCAAGTCCCCAGAGTACAGTGCGAAAATACGTTCAGCATCCTGTCACACGATTTTGAGATTTTTGCACTTAATAATCCAACCCAGCATATTTGTCCACATTATCATTCTCACGATTTTTGTGCTCCTGGTAAGCCTTTTTTAGTGAGCTTTTAAATCCCGGATCTGAGAATAATTTTGAAACCCGGTCATGTAACTCAATTTTACCTATTTCATCCTTTCCTATCCAATCCATGGATTCCACCTCATCGTCCGTGTCGCCCTCATAGGCGGGGTCTCCGTCAAACTCTTCATCTGATATACGTAGGAATATATGATAGCCCCCTAAGCCCACCCGTGGTTCCTTACCTAGTATTGCCAGCTTATATAGTGTTGCAGGATCTGATACGAGGATTCCTCCCTCTTCGTAAAGTTCCCTGATTGCTGCTCCTATTATACTTTCACCCTCATCTACACCGCCGCCAAAATAATCATATTGGCCGCCATCGGTTATATTAGCACCACGCTTCTGTAACAGAAATCTGTTAGTTTTTGGACAATATATTAATACACCAGCACCATAGTGTATATCTGGCTGGTTTTCTGGTTTATCTTGCTCTATCAATTGAAGAAATTTCATGATAGTATTTACCCGTATTGACTAATTAAGCACCGATGTATATTATTATCAATTGGTGCACTCCGGAGTTCAGCACGCAGTAGCCGTTCTTAGTTCGCCTGACGGCTCACCCACGCCTACGATAATTTAGTTCTTACCCCGGTATCAAGCCCCTGACTTCCAAATAAAAAGACATATATTAATTAAACAAACCAGCGTCAAGAATGGATTGGGCACGGGGTGTTAACGAATTGAACTCTGATAATAATAAAATAATA